>Ga0209156_10000046_pt1 | contig 80555 bp, 73 predicted proteins | sample GraSoiAngelo_124_FD_185881 | JGI IMG/M metagenome (GOLD analysis project Ga0209156, IMG submission 185881) | Grasslands soil microbial communities from the Angelo Coastal Reserve, California, USA - 14_0927_05_20cm (SPAdes) (version 2) | ecosystem: Environmental > Terrestrial > Soil > Grasslands... | reverse complement strand
AGGCCCGGGCGAGCGTCGATCAATCGAAGGCGAACGAGGGGTTCGCCGCTGCCAGCGCCGAGCGCTTCAACCGGCTCGAGCGCATGGAGCTGGTCGCGCATCAGGATGCGGACGAGAAGCGGGCGGCGTTCGCCGCCGCCCGCGCGGCCACCGCGGCCACCCAGGCCAACGTCGACGCGATGCAGGCGAACGTCGGCGCCCTGGAGGCCAGCGTGGCGGCGGCCCGGGCGAACGTGGCCGCGAGCGAGGCCAACGTGCAGCGGCTGCTGGCGCTCCAGTCCTTCCAGAAGGTCGAAGCGCCGTTCGCGGGCATCATCACGACGCGCGGGATCGACCGCGGTGCCTTGATCACCTCGGGCAGCGGCACGGGCGCGAGCCCGCTGTTCCGGATCGCGCGCGTCGAGAACCTCCGCATCTTCGTCAACGTCCCGCAGACCTTCGTCCGCTCGATCGTGCCGGGCCAGGAAGCCCGGATCCTCGTGCCCGAGTACCCGCACCGGCCGTTCGTCGGAAGGATCGCGAGCACCGCGGGCGCCCTCGATCCCACCTCCCGCACGCTCCTCACGGAAGTGCGCCTCGGCAATGAGGATCACGCGCTCATGCCCGGGATGTACGCCCAGGTCAAGTTCAGCGTCGTGCCGGCAGACGCCGTGTGGGTGATCCCGGCGACCGCCCTCCTCGCGCGGGCCGCCGGATCTCAGGTCATCGCCGTGGGCAGGGGCGGCACCGTGCGCTACCTGCCGGTTCAGCTGGGCCGCGACCTCGGGCAGTCGGTCGAGATCGTCTCGGGCCTCACCGGGCAGGAACGACTCGTCGTCAGCCCACCGGACGGGCTGAAGGAGGGCGACCGCGTCGCCGTCGAGGAGCCTCGAACATGAGGCGGCGCGGGCGTCACACGATGCGTTGCAGGAAGTCGGTCACGAGCGGCCAGACGAGGTCGGCGTAGTGCGGCTGGAAGCCGTCGTTGTCGGGGTGGCGGAAGCCGTGGTTGGCGTCGTGCTCCCTTCCCGCCCGAAGGATAGACCCTCAGTCTGGCGAATGCCATGCTACGCTCGGGCTCGCTCGATCACGTACACCAAAGGGGACGCCCATGACAGGCTCGTTCGTTGGCCTGATGACGGTCGCCATCGCCGTGGTTTTGACCGCCTGGCCGATCGGGCTCGGGGCGCAGCAACCTTCCGTCACGCCGATCCGGCTCGGCGCCGGCGATCTCGGTGGCGTGGTCACCAGCGCGAACGGACCGGAAGCCGGCGTCTGGGTGATCGCGGAGACCACCGAGCTCCCGACCAAGTTCGCCAAGATCGTCGTCACCGACGATCGCGGGCGCTACCTCCTCCCCGACCTCCCGAAGGCGACGTACCGTGTGTGGGTGCGCGGCTACGGGCTCGTCGATTCGCCCAAGGTGCAGACCGTCCCCGGGAGGAACCTCAACCTCGTCGCGGCGGTGGCGCCGACCGCCGCCGCGGCGGCGGAATACTACCCGGCCATCTACTGGTATTCGATGCTCAAGGTGCCGGACAAGAGCGAGTTCCCGGGCACGGGACCCCAGGGCAACGGGATCCCGGTCACCCTGAAGAGCCAGGCCCAGTGGCTCGACGTCGTCAAGACCAACGGCTGCTACACGTGTCATCAGCTTGGCAACAAGGCGACGCGCACGATACCGAAGGAGCTCGGCCAGTTCGATTCCTCCGCCCTGGCGTGGGCCCGCCGCATCGTGTCCGGCCAGGCGATGACTCAGATGGCCAACAACATCCGCCGGCTCGATCCCGAGCGCGCGTACAAGCTGTTCGCCGAGTGGACCGATCGGATCGTCGCCGGCGAGCTACCGGCCTCGAAGCCGGCGCGGCCGCAAGGCGTCGAGCGTAACGTCGTCGTCACCCTGTGGGACTGGGCCGGTCCGAAGGACTACCTCCACGACGAGATCTCGACTGACAAGCGCAAGCCCACCGTCAACGCCAACGGCCTGATCTACGGCGCCACCGAGGAGAGCACCGACCTCTTTCCGGTGCTCGACCCCGTGGGCCACAAGGCGAGCCAGGTGAAGATGCCGGTGCGCGAGCCGAACACGCCCTCGTCCAAGCAGAACCCGATGACGCCCTCGCCGTACTGGGGAGCCGAACCGATCTGGGACAGCCAGGCCAGCATGCACAATCCCATGTTCGACGAAAGAGGCCGGGTCTGGTTTACCTCGCGCGTCGGTGCGCCCGCCAATCCTGAGTTCTGTAAGAGAGGTTCTGACCATCCTTCAGCGAAGCTGTTTCCGCTTGAGCAGTCCAACCGCCATCTCTCCATGTACGACCCGAAGACCGGGAAGATCACGCTGATCAGGACCTGCTTCTCGACCCATCACCTGGTGTTCGCCGAGGACGCCGGCAACACGCTCTGGACCAGCGCCGGTGGCCCGCAGAGCGGCGTCATCGGCTGGCTCGACCGGAAGATGTTCGAGGAGACGGGCGACGAGCAGAAGTCCCAGGGCTGGACGGCGCTCGTCCTCGACACCAACGGCAACGGCACGCGCGACGACTACATGGAGCCCGAGCAGCCCCTCGACCCGAGCAAGGACAAGCGGATCACGGCGGCCTTCTACGGGATCGCCGTCAACCCCGTCGACGGCGCCGTGTGGGGCTCGGTGCTCGGGTTCCCCGGCTACGTCATTCGCCTCAACCCGGGATCGAATCCTCCGGCCACCGCCCTGGCGGAAGTCTTCGAGCCGCCCTTGCCGGGATACGGGCCGCGCGGCATGGACATCGATCGCAACGGCGTTGTCTGGACGCCGCTGTCGAGCGGACATCTGGCGAGCTTCGACCGCAGCCGGTGCAAGGGGCCGCTCAACGGGCCCACGGCGACCGGGCGGCACTGCCCGGAGGGCTGGACGCTCCATCCGTTTCCCGGACCCCAGCTCGCGAACGTGACCGAGCCGGGCAGCGCCGAGGCGAGCTACTATACCTGGGTCGATCAGTTCGACACGTTCGGCCTCGGCAAGAACGTGCCCATCGCCACCGGCAACGCCAACGAGTCGCTCCTGGCCTTCGTGGACGGCACGTTCGTCAATCTGCGCGTGCCCTATCCGATGGGGTTCTACGCCAAATGGATGGACGGGCGCATCGACGATCCGAACGCCGGCTGGAAGGGCAAGGGACTCTTCTCGACCTACGCGACGCGCACGCCGTTCCACGTCGAGGGCGGCAAGGGTACGACGAGCAAGGTCGTCAGGTTCCAGCTCCGTCCCGATCCGCTCGCGCGCTGAACGCCAGCGGCAGCCCGGGGCGCGGCCACGCGAACGACACGAGCGTGCCGCCCATCGACAGCGTCGCGTACGCGGTTCTGAGCTCGCGGCCGCCGAAGCACACGTTCGTGACCATCATGTCGGGCAGCATGTACTGGTCGACGCGGCTGCCGTCCGGCCAGATGTCGCTCACGGCCCCCGTGATCAGCGTCGCCACGCAGACGTGGCCCTCGCCGTCGACCGCGAGCGAATCGAACATCTGATAGCCGCCGAGCCCGACGACGACCGTGCCCTTCTCGCCCCGGTACGGGCCGTTCGCCGACTCGATCTGGCCGGGCGCCGAGAGGCGGAAGGACCAGCAACGCGCCGTCGGCGTCTCCACGACGTAGAGCGTGCCCTCGTCCGGCGAGAGCCCGATGCCGTTCGGGCGCTCCAAAGGAAAGATCGCCTCCTTGATCATCGACCCGTCGGCCTTCGCGTAGTAGACGACGCCGCGGTCGGCGTCGCGCTCGCGCGTCTTGCCGAGGTCGGTGAACCAGAACCCGCCGGTCCGGTCGAACACGAGGTCGTTCGGCCCCCGGAGCCTCTGGCCGTCGCAGCGGTCGTAGAGCGTGTCGAACGTGCCGGTCTCGGGATCGACGATCTGGATGCTGCCACCGGTGTAGTCCTCGGCCTGGAGGACCGGGAACAGCTTGCCCGGGCGCTCGACGAACTTGAGCCCGCCGTTGTTCGTCACGTAGATCTTGCCGCCCGGGCCCAGCGCCGCGCCGTTCGGGCCACCGCCGAGGCGGGCGATCACGTGGATCTTCCCGTCCGGCGTGACGCGCGAGAGCGTGCGGCGCTCGATCTCGACCAGAACGACGGAGCCGTCCGGCATCGCCACGGGGCCTTCGGGAAAGCGCAGCCCTGACGCGATCTGCGTGTACGTGGGCGTGAGCGTCGTCATCGCGAGGCTTTACCCTCCGCCAGCCGGACGAAGTGCCGTTTCAGCGCGTTGACCTCCGCGAGGTAGCCGCTGACGTCGTGGTCGCCGCACCGCTGGCCCGGGGTCAGCCGGAAGCCGCGTCGCGCGTAGGCGTCGCCCGGCCCGGCGCCGCAGAGATGGATGACGGCGGCCAGATCCTGCTTCTGGCGGAGCGTGGCCGTGGCGATCCGCAGGCGCTCGAGCGTACCGGCGACGCTCCGGTCCAGCAGGGCGGCCGTCAGTTCGACGGCGTGGCTCGGCACGACGCGCGTGTAGGTGCTGTTGAACCAGCACGACCTGAAGTCGTACCACGGGCCTTGCTCGACCACCACATGATTGTGGATGCAGAAGCGCCTCGCCTCCCGGAACGTCGGGTCCGTGAGCTGGTACATGCCGACCGCGCTCGACGCGGGCTGGTAGAGCGCGAAGGGGTTCCACGAGAGGCGCCACCGCCAGTACGTGCGGGCCACCGGATTGCCCGCGCCCTCGACCTGGGCGAGCGCCGCCAGCAGGTCGGGGGTGATGACGGGGGTCGCGTGCCCGCGGAAGAGCCGCGCGTACTCCCGCCACGTCTCGGTCGGCGTCTTCGAGAGCGCGCGGCTCACCGGGAAGAAGAGCTCGGTCGGCTTGCGGATCACCTGGTACGTCCAGTTCAGCGCGGACCATACGATCAGGAGGAGGACCGCGCCCACGAGGATCCGCACCGCCGGCGGCGCGGCCAGCAGCGCTCGGAACGCGCGTTGGCCCGACTGCAAGACGGGCCGGACGGACGCGAGCCAGTCCGGACGCGGGCGCATTCTTCGGGCCCTGGCTCTGGCGGCGCGCGTCAAGGCCGCAGATCCAGCTCGACGCGCGCGGCGCCCGCGGCCTCGACCAGGGGAATGCGCCGTGACGATCCCGCGAGCCGTCCGGTGTCGACGCGGCCGCGCTCGGTGAGCGCCTGGCGCACCACGTCCAGCCGACGGGCGCCGAGGTCCCTCAGGGCATCGGGCGGCAGCTCCTCCGTCGCCAGCTCGCGCTTGAGCGCGTCCAGGTCGGCCTGGGTGAGGATCGGCGCGAGGCGTAGCGACACCGACGGCGCCTCCAGGAGGAAGGCGGCGACCCGCTCCAGGTGGCCGACCATCGCGGGCCCGAGGCGCGCCGTGCCCGGCTCGAAGACGACGGGCGCGAGGGTGACCGCCGTCACCTTCGAGTCCTCGCTGAAGAAGAGTGACCCGACGCGGCTGAACGGCAGGGCGAGCAGCCGGATGGCCAGGTTGCGGATCCCGCCCCAGACCGCTTCCCGAAAGTCGAACTCCCGGGCGCTCAGGTCGCCGGAGACGGGGACGGAGAGCCGAATCTCGCCACGCGCGTCCTTCAACAGTGTCACGAGGAAGCCGAGAGGCATCCCGAGACGCTGCTCGACCTCGTCCCGCCTCTCGGTCTGCGCGACCTCGAGGTGCCGGACGACGATCTCGTGGCGAGCATCGAGGCGGGCGCCGGCCAGGTGGTAGGTGGCGGAGGCGCTCATCGTTCCCCGCGTCGCCGTCCACGCGGTGAAGCGATCGAGGTACGGGTTGGCGCGGGGCAGGGGGAACTCGCGCAGGTCGGCCTTCAGCTCGAGGATCGGCCGTTCCCCCGCCGCGGCCTCGCCCTCGAATTTGAACGTCGTGCCACCTCCGAGAGCACCGCTGCCGGTGAAACGCATGCGACGGCCCGGCGCCGTCGTCAGACCGGTGAGCGTCACGTCGAAGTCCGACAGCTGCTCCCCGAAGGGCGGCGCCGTTGTCCGGTCCACGAAGCGTGCCGACGCCCGCTCGAGCATGAACGCCCGGACCTCGATGGTCGCGGCCGCGGTCGAGCCCGTCGGCGCGGGGCCGGCTCGGTCCGGCGCGGGCCAGCGCGGCGTCACGAGGCGCCGGAAGACGAATTCCCCCTCGGCGTCGCGCTCGATCAGGAGGCTCGGGCGACGGAGCCGAACCCGCTCGACCGCGACGCGCGCCGGCCAGTCGACGTCGATCCCGACCGTCTCGACGCGGCCCACCGTCACCACCGGGCGATCCCCGTCGCTCAGCAGGAAGCGCTGCAGCCGTGCCTCGCCGCCGACCTTCACGGTGATGGGATCCAGGGCGACCGTCACCCCGAGGTCGCCGGTGACGCGTCCCGCCACCCGGCCGTCGATCGGCAGATAGGGCTGGGCCGGCGCCAGCTCCACGTCGTTCAGCGCTGCGCGCGCCTCGAGGCGCACGGGGTCGAGGGTCAGCGTGCCGCCCACGTCGAGCCGACCGCCGCCCGGCGTCGGCGAGGAGAGCACAAGCCTCATGGGTCCGCGCGACGGCCACGCGACGTCGTGGACAGCGAGCCGCGCGCCGGCGATCTCGAAGCGGGCGGGCGGCGTGGTGACGGCGTCGACGATCGTGGCCGACCCGTCCTCGAAGATCCCTTCGTCGAGGCGAAACTGGAAGGCGGCGCCGGGAACGGGCGCCGGGCTCGACGGGGCAGCGCCCGGAGCGCGCTCCAACAGCGTGCGCAGGAGGAAGCCGCCCTGCCGGTCGCGCTCGAGGAGCGCCCACGAGCGTCGGACCCGAACCTTTTCGAGGGCGAGGCGCTCGGGCCACACCGCGTCGATCCCCGTCGCGCTGAGGCCCTCGACGGTGAGCACCGGCCGCTGAGCGTCGGAGAGCGCGAGACTTCGGAGGGTCACGTCGCCCCGGGCGTGGAGCCGGGGCGCCGGCGAGAGCGGGCCCGTGATCGCCAGCGTCGCGTCGACGCGAGAGCGCAGGCCGGCGCGGAACGGCAGATAGGGCTGGAGCAGCACCAGGTCTCCGTCCGTGACGACGAGTCGCAGATCGACACTGGCGGGCTCGCCTGTCATCGTTCCGTCCGCGTCCACCTCGCCGCCGTCGCGCAGGCGCGCGCTCAGCTCGACGCGGGCGGGGCCCCGGATGGGCCACGTCACGCCCTCGGTCGCGATCCGCAACCGCTCGAGGTCGACGCGGGCGGCCGCCGTGTGCGAGTCGACGAGCGAGCCGCTTCCCGTGATTTCGAGCCGCCCGACGTCCAGGGTGTCCTGATACCGCCGGGCGTCGGCGACCGCCACGCGGAGCGATGGCGCCGACACCGCGAGGCGCTCGGTCTGGTCGCGGCCGCGCGCCTCCATGCCGGTGAGCGTCAGGTCGCCGGTCAGCCGGGTGCCGCCGGCGACGTCGTGGCTCACCTGGACCGAGGCGTTGACGGCGCCGCGGTCGAGCTGGAGCGGCACGACCGCCGGCAGGTAGAGCTGGACGAGGCGGAGATCGAGGTCTCGCAGGATCGCCGTGGCGTTCAGCTCGAGCGGGTCGAGCCGCACGTGCGCGAGCCAGGCCGAGACCGACGCGCCGGCGACGGTCGCCCGGGCGCTGGCGATGCCCTGCACGTCCGCCCGGCGGCTCGACAGGCGGCTCGCCTCGACCGCGAGGTTCTGGACCGCCCACGTCCGCGCGGGGTTGAGCGTCCGGTCCTCGATCGTCAGCCGATCGCCGGCCAGCGCGACACGGCCGGCCGACAGAGCGCCGCCACCGAACGCGATATCCTCGGCGGTCACCCGGAGTGACGGCGCCGTCACGAAGTGCGCCGGCCGGCGCAGCTCGACGCCGGTCAGCCCCGCGTCCAGCGCCAGCCGCGTCCCGCGTCGTGCGTCGTGGTCGATGCGGACGGACGCGTTCACGACCCCACGCTCGGGCTGCACCGGCAGATCGGGCGGCACGTAGAGCCGGAACAGCGCGAAGGCGACGTTGCGGACGACCACCATGGCGTGCCATTCGAGCGGCGCGAGCCGGAGGTTGGCGACCCACACCGAGACCGGCGAGCCGGCCACCACGGCGCGGGCCGTGGCGACCCCGGCCGGCGCGTCGCGAGCGCTCGACAGCGTGCGGGCCTCGAGGGCGATGCCCTTGGCCTGCCAGCGGCGGACCGGCGCGAGCCCCCCGTCCTCGAGGAGAGCGCTACCGCCGTCCACGGCGAGGCGCTCTAGCTCGACGGCGCCCCCGCGGAGCCGAAGATTCTCCAGCGTCACCCGGACCGCCGGCGCGGACAGGAACGCGGTCTCGCGCCCTGGCCGTCGCAGCTCGACATCGCTGAACACGGCATCAAGCGAGACACGGAGGCCGGCCGCGACCTGCTGCTCAATCGTCGCCGAGACGTCGAGCTTCCCTCGCGCCGGGCTCAGCGGGCTGCCCGGCGGCAGGTAGAGCGCGGCCAGCGACGCGTCGATCTCGCGCGCGATCACCGTGGCGTGGAAACGCAGGGGCGCGAGCCGCACGCCGCCGAGCCAGAGCGAGATGGGCGAGCCCGCCGCGACGGCGCCGAGCGTGACCACGCCGGGCGGCGCCTCCGGCAGGGTCGATACGCCTCGCACCTCCAGCGTCGCCGCCTCCACGCGCCAGGCGTGCGCCGGGGCGAGCGTGCGGTCCTCGATCGTGACGGCGCCGCCGCGCAGCGCAAACCGCTCGAGGGTGACGGCCAGCGCCGCCCCGCCCCCCGAGGCGCGGTCGAGGAGATCGGAGATGTTGAACTCGGTCGGGCCGGAGCGGACGATCCGGAGCGTCGGAGCCTCGAGCGCGGCGTCCGTGATCCGCACGTGACCACGCACGAGATCGCGAAGACTGAACCGCGCCTCCAGCCGCTCGAGCGTCACCAGCGGACCCTGATCGTGATCCGTCACGCAGAGGTCGCGCAGGGCGAGCCGGCCGCCGAGCAGATCGAGCTCGAGGGCCGCGAGCGTGACCGGGCGTCCGGTCATCGCAGCCACCCGCCACACGACCACCCGGCGGGCGATCTCGGGGAGGGCGAGGACACCGGTCCCCGCCAGTGCGACGAGCGCGACGGCCGCGATAACGACGCGGCGGAGACCGCGACGACGGTGAGAGCTGCGATCGCCCATCGGTCATGAATACTATAAATGGTGTAGCATCGGGCGGCGGAGGTCACCCACATGGCCGATCGCAAGTACCGTCAGCGAGGGTACGGGGACCAGCAGGGCGCGTCGCCGAAACGAGAGCCGCCGGCCGCCGACGCGCCGCGGAGCGGTGGGATGCTCGCCCAACGGACGGTTTCCCGGTGCGGGGCGTGCGGCGCGGTGCTGCCGATCGCCACCGCGTCGCTCGAGCAGTGCCCGAACTGCCGGGCCGCCATCCACGCCTGCCGCCAGTGCACCCACTTCGACACGAGCCGGCGCTTCGAGTGCGCGGAGCCCATCCCCGAGCGGCTCCAGGACAAGAACGCGCGCAACGCCTGCGCCCGGTTCTCGCTCCGCGTGACGGTCGAGCGGAACGCCTCGCCCGACTCGACGCGCCCCGGCGACATCCGCCGCGGGTTCGACAACCTCTTCAAGACATAGGTTCAAGACATAGGTGCCGCGCATGCGGACCATCGACGTCCACGCCCATCTCGTGCCGCGGTCCCTGTGGCGGGCCGCCGACGCCGGCAAGGACTGGTTCGGCTTCCGTCACGAGCCCGGCGAGGGCGTCGGCACGATGGTGGGAGACGGCAAGCGCACGCACTTCACCTCGCTCAAGGTGCGCTTCGCGCCGGAAGAGCGGCTCCGGGATATGGACGCGCAGGGCGTGGACGTGCAGGTGCTCTCGATCCACACGCCGTTCTTCGGCTACCACCTCGACTCGGGGCAGGGGCGGGCGCTGGCCCGCGACGTCAACGACGAGATCGCGGCGATGGTCACGCAGTGGCCCCGGCGCTTCGCGGGCCTCGCCACCCTGCCCGTGCAGGACGTCAAGGCGGCGATCGCCGAGCTCGAGCGCGCGGTGACCGTCCTCGGTCTGAAGGGGGCCGAGCTCGACACGCTGGTGAACGGCGAGAACTGGGACGAGCCGAAGTTCCTGCCGCTCTTCAAGGCGGCGGAGGCCATGGGGGCGTTGCTCTTCTTTCACCCGCAGCCGCATCACAACTTCATGATGCAGCGCACGACCCGCTACGGGCTCTTCAACAGCCTCGGCGTCATCGTCGAGGACGCGATCGTCGTCGCGATCCTGATCCTCGGCGGGATCCTCGACGCGTGTCCCGACCTCCAGGTGTGCATCGCCCACGGCGGCGGCCCGGCCTGCCTCGCGATGGGGCGCATCGACCGCAGCTGGCGGGGCCACCCCGACGCGCGCGAGCACATCCGCGAGGCGCCGAGCACGTACCAGCGCCGCCTCTACTACGACTGTGTGACCGGCAGCGAGGCCGCGCTCCGCTTCCTGCTCGATCAGGTGGGTGGCGACCGCGTGGTGCTCGGCAGCGACTGGCCCTTCGTGCCGTGGGATCCCTCGCCCGTCGCCTGGGTGCAAAATCTGACGTCACTGACCCAGGACGAGAAGGAGCGGATCCTCTGGCGCAATCTGGAGGCGTTGCTGAAGCTCTAGCCCGGCGAGGAGGCGCGCCAGGCGGCCCAGCACTCACCGCGCTCGCGTCGTCACGTACCTCGGCATCACGTCCGTGGCGAAGAGCTCGATGGATCGCACCGCCTGCTCGTGGGTCAGATCGCCCCACTGGAAGGAGCAGACGAAATAGTTGGCGCCCGTCGCCAGGTACTCGTCCAGATATTCCCGCACCGCGGCCGGGGCGCCGGCCAGGGCCACGCCGCCCAGGCGGTTGGGATGCTCCCGGTGTCTCTGCCGGTCGAAGCGTTCGAGTTCGGCATCGATGTCCCGCCGCAGTTCCCGGGTCGGCAGGCCGGCGGGGCGCTCCCCGACGAAGCCGAACGAGCCGTCCTTGGCGTGCATGAACTGAGTCAGCCCGCGCCTCTCGGCTTCGAGGCGGCGCGGCGCGGCCAGGTTCCAGCGATACTTTTCCCACGCCGGGGTGGCGGCGGCGATCGCCTCGCCGTCGGTCTCGGCCACCACGAGATGGACCACGAGACCGATCATCGGCTCGACGCCCTGGACGGTCAGCGCGCCCACGCCCTGATGCTCTTCCCAGGTGGCCCGATAGCGCGTGACCGCCGGCGCCAAGCTGTCCAGGGACCCGACCATGATGGTATGCATGCCCTCCATCGCCGCCGTCTCGGGATTGCGCATGTACCACAGCGGCGGATACGGCTTCTGCAGCGGTCGGAGGTACATGGGCAGCTTCTCGAAGCTGTGAAAGCGGCCGGCGTAGGTGAGCTCGTCGTGACTCAGCCCTTCGCGGATGATCGCCAGCGTCTCGAGATAGCGCGCGTAGTTGGTTTCGGGGTCGGCCTCCTGGCCCCAGAAGTAGGCCTCCATGACGCCCCCGCGGCCCACGCCGATCTCCAGGCGCCCGCCGCTCAGGTTGTCGAGCATGCTGATCTCTTCGATCAGGCGGAGAGGATGATGCAGCGGCAGCACGTAGACGCACGGGCCGAACCGCAGCCGACTCGTCCGCTGCGCCACGCTGGCCAGGAACACGTTCTGGGACGGCGCGAGGCTGTGGATGGCGGGCGTGTGGTGCTCCGCCAGGTGGTAGGCATAGAACCCTGCCGCGTCGAGACGTTCGATCTGCAGCAGCCGCTCACGATAGATCTGATCGAGTCGCAGGCCCGGCACAGGCTCGATATGGTCGAAGACGCCGAACCGCAGAGCCATGGCCCCCCTCGTCACCCGCGCAATCCGGCGCAGTATACTGCCGTTCGACCCGGGCCAGGGAGAGTGAGCGATGGCCGACCGCACGCTGAAGACCGACCTGCTCCTGATCCCCATGAGCGCTCGCTGGGCCGACATGCGCGCCGCCGCGCTCGCCGCCGAGGCGAGCGGCTTCGACGGGCTCTGGACCTGGGATCACCTGCGCGATCCCGACGGCGACGGCGGCCCCGGCGTGCCGGAGGCGTGGACGGTGTTGACGGCGCTGGCCGAAGTCACGCGTCGGGTCGCCCTCGGGCCGCTCGTCCTCAACGTGGCCAATCGCCAGTCGGGCCTCCTGGCCAACATGGCGGCGACGCTGCAGGCGGTTTCGGGCGGGCGCCTGCTCCTCGGGCTCGGCGCCGGCGGCAACCGCCGCACGCCATACGCGGTCGAGCAGGCCGTGCTGGGGCAGGCGGTCGAGCCCGACCAGGTGCGTGCCGAGCGCGTCGTCCAGGCGATCGCGGTCCTGCGGCGGCTCTGGTCGGGCGAGTCGGGATTTCTCCGGCCCGAGCCTCCGCCGCCGATCATCGTGGGCGGCTTCGGTCCCCGCATGGCCGCCATCGCCGGCCGGCACGCGGACGGGTTCAACACGCAGGCCTTCCACCCGCAGCGCGGCGAACTCGTCCGCCGCGCGCGCGACGAGCACGCGGCGGCGGGGCGCGACGCCGCCCGGTTCGTCGTGACGGTGTTCGCGGGGCTGGACGCGCGCTGGCTTCAGGCGGACTCGCCTGGCCGTCAGTCGCTCGAGCGCGCCGGCGTCGATCGGGTGATCCTGCTGGTCCCGCCGCCGTTCGACGCCGGCGAGATCCGGCAGGCGGGGCGGCTCCTCGGCACGCGGCCGGGGCCCCGTCGGTGATTCACGGCGGCTCGCTGCTCGCGCGATAGTGGGTCGCATAGGCCCGGCGGCATCGCTCGCGCAGCTCGGCCTCGTCGAGCTCGCGCCCGGCGAAGCGCGCGGTGGAGATCTCCGAGAGGTCGAGAGCCGGCGCGCCGTCGACGATCCACTCGGCGAGCGCCTCGCCGAGCGCCGGCGAGATGCTGAGGCCCCCGACGCAGCAGCCGCTCATCACCCAGGCCCCGGCCACGCCGGGTAACGGCCCCACGAGGTAGCGGTCGTCCGCCGTGATTGTCGGTAGCCCGCCGCGATGCTCGGCGATGCGCAGGGTCGGATCCTGGAAGATCGGGAACTGCGCGCTCACGCTGCGCGCGAGCCGCCACAGCACCTCGATGTCGAGCGGCAGCTCGGCGACGTCGAACGACGGCGGCAGCGCGGCCATGTCGAGCTGCACGGGATCGGGCTCGTACCCGCCCAGCATGAGCCCGCCGCGCTCGTGGCGCACGTAGACGTTGGCGTCGATCACGCGGGCGATCGGGAACTCGGGCCCGACCCCGGGGATCGGCTCGGTGATCAGCAGCTGATGGCGCGTCGGCACGACCGGCAGCGCCGTGCCGAGACTCGCGGCGACCAGGCGCGCCCACGCGCCGGCGGCGTCCACCACGACGCGCGTCGCGATCGTGCCGCTTGGCGTCCGCACGCCCTCCACGCCCCGCGGACCGATCTCGAAGCCCGTGGCGGGCGTGTGCGGGAGCAGCACGGCGCCGAGCTTCTCGGCCGCCCGGCAGTAGCCGAGCGGCAACTCCGACGGCTCGACGTTGCAGTCGGTCGGGCTCCACGTGACGGCGACGATGTCGCGCTCGCCGAGGATCGGCAGCCGCTGACGCGCCTCGGCGACGGAGACGAAGTCGATGGGGACGCCGGCCGCGCCCCCGCGCGCCACCTCGTGCGCGAGCTGCTCGGCGTCGCGCTCGGTGCGCGCGATCTTCAGCGCGCCGCTCTGGGTGAAGCGGAGCGGCTCGCCGGTCTCGCCGGTGAACGCCGCGAGCTTCGCGACCGCTCGGCGGGCGAGCCGGGTGAGCGCCGGGCTCGCGCGAACCTGGCTCGTCAGCCCGGCGGCGCGCGGCGAGGTCTGCGAGGCGAGGCCGGCGCGCTCGAGCACCGCCACGTGGGCGCCGAACCGGGCCAGGTGATAGGCCGCGCTCGCGCCGAAGGCGCCGGAGCCCACGACGACGACGTCCGCCGCGTCGAGCGTCATGGTGGCCGACTATATCATCGGGCGCGGACTTGTTACCCTGGGACTCTATGAGCGACGGTCCCGATCTCTCGGCCCTCAGAATCGACGACCGCGCCCGGCGCGACGCGAAGCGCCCGGGATGGCGCGCGCTCGCCGCCGGGCTCGGGGCGCTCGGGCTTTTGTCGGCGGGGCTGGTCTTCGTGCTTCGGGAGAAGGCGCCCGAGGTGGAGGTGACGACCGCGCGCGCGGACCGGGGCGGGCGGCCGGCCCTGCTGAACGCGAGCGGCTACGTCACGCCTCGCCAGCGGGCGACCATCGCCGCCAAGATCACGGCGCGGGTCAACGAGATCTTCGTCGACGAGGGCATGCAGGTCGAGCCGGGACAGGTGCTGGCGCGGCTCGATGACTCTGACGCCCGCGCCCGGCTGACCTCCGCCTCGGCCGAGCGCGAGGCCACCGCCGCCACGCTCGGCGAGCTGCGCGTCAACCTCGAGAACGCCGAGCGCGAGCTGCGGCGCGTGGACGCGCTCTGGGACCAGCGCCTGGTGGCCGAGCAGGCCCGCGATCAGGCGCGCATGGCCGTGGACGGCCTGCGCGCGCGGCAGGCGCTCGCTCGGGAGCAGGTCACCGCCGCCGACGCTCGCGTCAAGGTCGCGCAGCAAGATCTGGACAACTGCATCGTGCGCGCGCCGTTCGGCGGCATCGTCGTCTCGAAGGACGCGCAGCGGGGCGAGATGGTGTCGCCGGTGTCCGCGGGCGGCGGCTTCACGCGGACGGGCATCGCGACGATCGTCGACATGGGCTCGCTGGAGATCGAGGTGGACGTGAACGAGTCGTACATCGCGCGGGTGAAGGCGGGGCAGCCGGTCACGGCCGTCCTCGACGCATATCCGGACTGGCAGGTTCCGGCGAAGGTGCGTACCGTGATCCCGACGGCCGACCGCCAGAAGGCGACGGTCAAGGTGCGAGCGACGTTCGATCGCCTCGACCCGCGCATCCTTCCCGACATGGGCGTGAAGGTCGCGTTCCTCGGCGACGAGCCGAGCGCGCCGGCCGCCGCGGGACGGGTCCTGGTTCCGCGGACGGCCCTGCAGGAGAAGGACGGCGCCGCGGCGGTCTTCGTGCACCGCGAGGGACGCGTGGAGCGGCGCGCGGTCCGCCTGGGGCAGGCGCGGGGCAACGAGCACGAGGTGATCGCGGGCCTGGCCGACGGGGACGCCGTTGTCACCACGGGAGTGAACGAGCTGCGCGACGGCCAGCCCGTGCGCGTGAAGCGGTAAGGAGAGGCGATGGTCAGGATCGACGGCCAGGGGAACGGGAACAACTTGATCCGGGCGCGCGGACTCGGCAAGACGTATCAGCGGGGCGGCGAGGCGATCCACGTGCTCCAGGGATTGAACCTCGACGTCGACGCCGGCGACTTCGTCGCGTTCATGGGCCCGAGCGGCTCCGGCAAGACCACGCTCCTCAATCTCCTCGGCGGGCTCGACGTGCCGACGGCCGGGAGCGTCACGGTGGCGGGCGACGAGATCACGCGGATGTCGACGCGCAAGCTGACGGCGTGGCGGGCGCGTCACGTGGGGTTCGTCTTTCAGATGTACAACCTGATTCCCGTCCTCACCGCGTTCCAGAACGTCGAGCTCCCGCTGCTGCTGACCCATCTGTCGAAGGCGGAGCGCCGGCGGCACGTGGAGACGGCGCTCGCGGTCGTGGGCCTGGCCGACCGCATGCATCACTATCCGCGGCAGCTCTCCGGCGGGCAGGAGCAGCGCGTGGGCATCGCGCGCGCCATCGTGGCCGATCCGACCTTTCTCCTCTGCGACGAGCCGACGGGCGATCTCGACCGGAAGAGCGCGGACGAGATCCTGGGCCTCGTCGACCGGCTCGTGACGGAGCACGGCAAGACCGTGCTGATGGTGACCCACGACCCGCTGGCGGCGGAGCGCGCGCGCGTCGTCCTGCACCTGGAGAAAGGCGTGCTCGTGGACACCGTGACGGCGGGCAGGGCGCGATGAAGTACCTGCCCCTCGTCCTGACCAACCTGTTCCGGAAGAAGACCCGCACGGCCCTGACGGCGGGCTCCTTCGCCGTGGCCCTCTTCCTGTTCGGCATCCTGACGGTGGTCGACAGCGCCTTTCAGCAGGGGGTGGACGTGGCCGGCGTGGACCGGCTGGTGGTCCTGAACCGCGTCTCGATCATCCAGCCCCTGCCGCTGTCCTACCGCGACCGGCTGGCGCGCATTCCCGGCGTGACGCAGGTGACGTTCGCCAACTGGTTCGGGGGCGTCTACCAGGACGAGCGCAACTTCTTTCCGCAGTTCGCCATCGACCGCGAGACCTACCGGCAGATGTTTCCCGAGTTCGTCCTTCCCGACGCCGAGTGGCAGGCGTTCCTGGCCGATCGGGAAGGGGCCGTCGTCGGCGAGTCGCTGGCCGAGCGCTTCAAGTGGAAGGTGGGGGATCGCGTCCCGATCAAGGGCACGATCTTTCCGGGGACCTGGGAGTTCAACATCCGCGGCATCTATCGGGGCCGGCGGGTGCAGGACGACACCACGCAGTTCTGGTTCCGCTGGGACTACCTCGACGAGCGCAAGACGTTCCTGAAGGGCTGGGTGGGCTGGTACACCGTCCGCATCGCCAACCCCGACGACGCCGTGCGCCTGGTGAAGGCGATCGACGAGCACTTCGCGAACTCGCCGGCCGAGACCAAGACCGACACCGAGAAGGCCTTCGCCGCGTCCTTCGTCAAGCAGATGGGCAATATCCAGCTCTTGATCATGAGCATCGGCAGCGTCGTGTTCTTCACGCTGCTGCTCGTGACCGGCAACACGATGGCCATCGCCGTGCGGGAGCGCACGCGGGAGCTGGCCGTGCTGAAGGCGGTGGGGTTCTCGGACGGCTTCGTGCTGGCCCTGGTCATCGCGGAGACGATGGTCGTGGCTCTCGTCGGCGGCGGCGTCGGGCTCGGCCTGGCGAAGCTCTTCACGCTACGCGGCGATCCCACCGGAGGCCTGCTGCCCTTCTTCTACCTGTCCCTCGACGCGATCGTCCTGGGCCTCGGGCTCGCGCTGGCGGTGGGCCTGATGGCGGGCATCCTTCCGGCGCTCGCGGCCAGCCGGCTCCGGGTCGTCGACGCGCTCAGGCGGATTTGACGTGGCCATTCCGCTCATCTACAACGTGCGCAGCCTGCGGGCGCGCTGGACCTCGACCGTGGTGGCCGTGCTGGGCATCGCGGGGACGGTGGGCGTGTTCGTGGCCATGCTCTCGCTCGCGCGCGGCTTCGAGGCCACGCTGGTGGCCTCGGGGTCGACGCGCAACGCGATCGTGAGGCGGGCGGGCGCCACCTCGGAGATGGACAGCAGCGTGACGCTCGAGCAGGTGCGGGTCGTCGAGGACGCGCCCGGCGTCGAGCGCGGGGACGCCGGGGCGCTGGTGAGCCCCGAGGTCGTCGTGATCGCCTCGTTCCCGCTGAAGGGGCGCGACACCGAGGGCAACGCGCAGGTGCGCGGCGTCTCTCCCAAGGCCCTCGCCGTCCGACCGACGGTGAAGCTCATCGCGGGCCGCGTCTTTCAGCCCGGGCTGATGGAGCTCCTCGTGGGGCGCAACGTGGCGGCGAGCTACGTGGGCCTCGAGCTGGGCAAGACGGTCCGATTCGGCGGTGGCACCTGGACGGTCGTGGGCGTGTTCGACAGCGGCGGAACCGCGTACGACTCCGAGCTCTGGTGCGACTTCAGCGTCCTCCGACAGGTCTACCAGCGTCCGCAGCACCTGTTCCAGTCGGCCACGGCGCGCCTCGCGTCGCCCGAGGCGCTCACGGGGTTCAAGGATGCGCTGACCGCCGATCCCCGCGTGACCGTGCAGGTCGATCGCGAGGTCGACTACTACGCGAAGCAGTCGCGGCAGCTGACGACGCTTATCACGGTGTTGGGCTCGATCGTGGCGGTGGTCATGGGTATCGGCGCGGTCTTCGGCGCGCTGAACACGATGTACTCGGCGGTGGCGGAGCGCGCGCGGGAGATCGCCACCCTGCGCGCCCTGGGCTTCGGCAGCGGCAGCATCGTCCTCTCCTTCATCCTCGAGGCCCTGTGCATCGCGCTCGTCGGCGGGCTCCTCGGCTGCGTGGCCGTCCTGCCGCTCCATGGCCTGACGACGGGGACCATCAACTGGCAGACCTTCTCCCACCTGGCGTTCGCGTTCCGGGTCACACCGCTCCTGCTGGCGTGGGGCCTCCTGTTCGCACTGCTGATGGGGCTCGTGGGCGGGGTCCCGCCGGCCGTTCGCGCCGCGCGCGCGCGCATCGCCGTCGCGCTCCGGGAGCTCTGATCAGACGAGCAGCGCCAGGGGTTCCTCGATCAGATCGGCGAGGGCGCCGAGGAACTGGGCGCCGCGGGCGCCGTCGAGCGCGCGATGATCGCAGGAGAGCGTCAGCAGCAGCGTGGGCTGGACGGCGGGCCGACCGTTGAGGGCGACGACGCGGTCCGCGATGCGGCCGACGGCCAGGATGGCGGCCTGCGGGGGATTGACGATGGCGTTGAAGGCGTCGACGCCGTACATCCCGAGGTTGCTGAGCGTGAAGCCGCCGCCCTGGATGTCGGCGGGGCGGAGCTTGCCGGCCTGGGCGCGACCCACCACGTCCTCGCGGCGCGCGGCCAGCTCGACGAGGCTCAGGGTGTCGGCGCGGTGGATGACGGGGACGACGAGGCCGTCGTCGATCGCGACGGCGAGGCCGATGTTGACGTCGGCGTTGAGCGCGATCGCGCCGTCCTTCCACGAGGCGTTCACGCGCGGGTGCGCGGAGAGCGCCGCGGCGACGAGCTTCACCAGGAGGTCCGTATACGTGAGGCGGGCGCCGGTCCGCTTGCTCGCGCGCTCGCGCCAGGAGACCAGGCGGCTCACGTTGACCTCGCGCACGAGGTAGAAGTGGGGCGCGGTGGTCCAGCTCGCCGTCATGCGCTCGGCCATGATCCGCCAGACGGTGCCGACGCCGGGCGCGTCCGCGCGAGCCGCGGCGACCGCGACGTCGGCCGCGAGCACGGCCCCGCCCGGGCCCGAGCCGCGGAGCGCGCGGACGTCGACGCCGCGCTCCTGCGCCAGTCGACGCGCCTTCGGCGACGCGGCGCCGAGGCGCGCCGCCGTCCCGTCGGCGGCGGGGGCGACTGACTCCGTCCGGCTCTCGACGTGCGCGAGGACGTCGGCCTTCTCGATCCGTCCGCCGGACGTCTTCACGCGCGCGAGATCCACGCCATGCTGCTCGGCGAGCTTGCGGGCGAGGGGGGACGCCTTGATCGCCGCCGCGGCGGGGGGCGACGGGGCGGCGGCCGGCTCGCCGGGCGCCAGAATCAGCGCGATCGTCTTGCCCACCGGGACGACGTCGCCCGCTCGCGCCGTCACATCCTGCAGCACGCCCGACGCCGGCGCCTCGATCTCGACGGTGACCTTGTCGGTCTCGATCTCGACGATCGGCTCGCCCTTCCTGACCGTGTCGCCGGGGGCCTTGAGCCAGCGCAGGACCTTGCCGGTCTCCTGCGCCAGCTCGAGCGCCGGCATGATGACGCTGGCCGGCATCGCTACGGGCTCACGCCTTCCGGCAGAGCGCCTTCGCGGCCTCGAAGACGGTCTTCTCCGTCGGCACGGTGAGGTCCTCGAGCACCGGCGAGAACGGCACCGGCACGTCCATGGCGCCGATGCGCCGCACCGGCGCGTCGAGGTGATAGAAGGCGCCCTCGGCGATCACCGACGCGATCTCGGCGGTGACGCCGTAGCGCTCGTAGCCCTCGTCCACGACGAGGGCGCGCGAGGTCTTCTTGGCCGACTCGATCAGCGCCGGCTTGTCGAGCGGCCAGGTCGTGCGCGGGTCGATCACCTCGGCGCTGATGCCGGCGTCCTCGAGCAGCTTGGCGGCGCCGAGGGCGACCGTCACCATGCTGCTGGTGGCGACGATGGTGACGTCCGTGCCCACGCGCTTCACCTCCGCCACGCCGAAGGGGATCGTGTAGTCCTCGGCCGGCACCGGGCCCTTTACCCGGTACATCATCTTGTCCTCGAAGATGACCACCGGGCTGTCGTCGCGGATGGCCGTCTTCATGAGCCCCTTGGCCTCGTACGGGCCGGACGGCAGCGCCACCTTGAGGCCGGGGATGTGGCTCACCCAGGCGTGGAGCGACTGGGAATGCTGGGCGGCCGACCGGCGCGTCGCCCCGAGCGTGGTGCGGAAGACGATCGGCACCTTGATCTTGCCGCCCGACATGTAGTGCGCCTTCGCGGCCTGGTTCACCATCTGGTCCATCGTCAGCGTGATGAAGTCGCCGAACATGACGTCCACGATCGGTCGCATGCCGGTCATCGCCGCGCCGACGCCGATGCCGGCGTAGCCGGGCTCGGAGATCGGCGTGTCGATGATGCGCTGCGTCCCGAACTCCTGCACGAGCCCGGTCAGCGTCTTGAAGGGATGCCCGGCCTCCGCCACGTCCTCGCCGATGAGGAACACGCGCGGGTCGCGTCGCATCTCCTCCGCGATTGCTTCCTTGACCGCCTCGCCGTACGTCAGCTCTCGCTCGCCCATGTTCGTCTCCCTGCGAGTCAGCGTGCCCATCATCGACGGGCCCCGAAAGGGTGCAGACAATGTACACCTCGTTGCCATCGGACTGGACCGTTGCAAAGACTTTCGCACAGACGAACTTCCCCCGGTGAAAACTAGGAAGTGAGGGTCACATGTCGTCGTTGGGATTGCGTCGCTTCGAACCTCATGCCGTTGAATTGTTCGTAATTTCCGGAAATGGCATTGAACTTGCGGTTGGGCGATCGCTGACGGTGGAGCGCCCGATAGGCTGAGCGCCGCCGAAGAAGGCCCGCCTCCGGGAAGCGGATAGTTGAAGTGAACCCAACACGGCACAGGGATGGAGGCACATCATGATCAGGACAGGGGTTGTTGCCAGCGTACTGATGGCGATGGTCGCAGTCGGCAGTGCCGAAGCTGGGCCGATTCGGTCCCAAGCGTCCGGCAGCTTTGTCGCCCAAGGGACACCGATCGACACGAACAACGATGGCACGAGCGCTGATCTCTTCATCGTCAGCGGATCGAGCAGCCAGCTCGGCTCCTTCACGAATCAGACCGTCGCCGAATGGGAATTCGGAGCACCCACGACGACCTGTCCGGCGGGCACAATCCTTCAGGGCACACTCGTGCCAGCGGGATCCGCGTTCGTCACCCGAGTCGCAAATGGGGATCTCCTCTTCGGCAGGTTTACCTCGGGTACCAACTGCATCAGTGCGACCGGGATCGCCACCATCAGCGCCGCGGGGAATTTCGCGGGAGGCACGGGACGGTTTGACGACGCGGCGGGCTCGTTCACGGTCGCGGCCACCGCGACGATCTTGGCTGCCGATGCGTCCGGCAACGCGTTCGGCGGCGTCGTCGCTACGACGGAGGGAACACTCAACAAGTAGGCTCCCGGCGTCGAAGACCGATCGCGTCAGAGCAGGGGCGCCGGCGCGCGTGGAATGGTCTCCCACTGCGCCGGGTCGTGGCCGTAGACCAGCGTGGCGCCGGCCCGGTCGCGCAGCGCGCGAAGCGCGGCCAGCGAGTCGCGCATGACGGCCGGGTTCCAGAGGATGTTTGGGAGCACGTCGCGGTCCATGTTCTCCCGCGTGTAGCAGGCGTCGGACGCGCAGACGATATGCGCGTCCTTGCCGGCGCGGACCTGGAGCGACTGGTGTCCCGGGGTGTGCCCGTAGGTCGGCAGCAGGACGACGGCGCCGTCACCGAAGACGTCGTGCTCGCCGTCGAGCATCCGGTAGTCGAGCGGGTGGTCGAAGTCGATGGGGCTCGGGTTGAAGCCGGGGACGAAGCCCGGGCGCCGCGCCGCCTCCAGCTCCGGGCGCTGCACCAGGAAGGTCGCCCGCGGAAAGAACTCGTTGCCTCCGCAGTGATCGAAGTGCAGGTGCGAGTTGGCGACGTAGCGCACGTCGCCGGGCCCGAGCCCGAGCCGGGCGAGCTGGGGAATCACGTCGTCGCCCGCCTGGGACTTGACGGTCAGACGCTTGATCCGTTCGGGCCCGAGGCGCCCCAGCGGATCGACGCGCGCCTGGCAGTGCACACCGGTGTCGAACAGCAGCCGCCCGCGCGGATGCTCCACGAGGAAGCTCAGGACGGGCACGGTCCAGGGCTGGCCCGGCGCCAGGTCGGAGAGCATGCTGGCGCGGTCGAGCTCGATCCGGCCGGTGCAGAGCGCGTACACGTGGATCACGGTGCCCTCGCGTTAGCGGTTCCCGGCGCCTATCCTATCGCAACCGAGCATGACGCCCCCGGCCGCCGACGCGCTCCCGATCTCGCCCGCCCGGAAGTGGGCGATCACCGTCACCGTCATGGTGGTGGCCTTCATGCAGATCCTCGACACCAGCGTCACCAACGTCGTCCTCCCGCACCTGCAGGGCTCGCTGTCGGCGGGGCTCGACGAAGTGTCGTGGGTGATCACCTCCTACCTCGCCGCCAACGCGGTGATCATCCCGGCCACCGCGTGGCTGGCGGGGCTCTTCGGGCGCACGCGCTTCTTCCTGATCTGCACCACGCTGTTCGTGCTCAGCTCGTTCCTCTCCGGCGCCGCCCCCGACCTGACCACGCTGATCGTGGCGCGCATCTTCCAGGGCCTCGGTGGCGGTCCGATCATCCCGCTCTCGCAGGCGATCCTCTGGGAGATCTTCCCCTTCCGCCAGCGCGGCCTCGCGATGGCGGTGTGGGGCGTGGGCTTCATCCTCGGCCCGATCCTGGGGCCCACCGTCGGCGGCTACCTGGCCGACGAGTGGTCGTGGCGCTGGATCTTCTACATCAATCTGCCCGTCGGGATCGTCGGTTTCCTCATGGCCGGCGCCTTCCTGTTCGACCCGCCGGACCAGCGCCGGGCCGCGCGGATCGACTGGTGGGGGCTCGGCCTGATGGTCGCGGGCTTCGGCTGCCTGCAGTTCGTCCTGGACCGGGGCGAGCGGGAGGACTGGTTCGACTCGTCGACGATCGTGGCGCTGACGCTTGCCGCCGTCTGCGCCCTCGCCGGCTTCCTGGTCCGTGAGCTGACGGCCAGCGACCCAATCCTGGACCTCACCGTGTTCGCCGACCGCAACTTCGCCACGGGCGTCACCCTGATGTCGATCGTCGGCTTCGGCATGTTCTCGGGCATCCTGCTGGTCGCCGTCTTCACGCAGAAGCTCCTCGGCTACGACGCGTGGACCTCGGGCCTGGTGCTGGCGCCCGGCGGCCTCGGCAACGTGTTCTCCCTCTTCGCCTCGGGGCTCGTGACGCGCATCGACCAGCGCTTGATGCTGGCGTTCGGATGTCTGCTCAACGCCGCCAGCCTCTACATGATGACGTCGCTCACGCTCGGGATGGACTACTGGGCCCTGGCGCTGCCGCGCTTCATCCAGGGGTTCGCGGTCGGGTTCATCTTCGTGCCGCTCTCCACGCTCACGCTCGCCACGATCCGGCGCGACAAGCTCGTCAACGCCACCGCCGTGTACGGCATGCTGCGTAACCTCGGCGGCAGCGTGGGGATCGCGGTGACCACGACGCTGCTCGCCCAGCGCAGCCAGTTCCACCAGGCCACGCTGGTCAGCCACATCACCGCGTGGGACCCGGCGACGCAGGCCCGTCTGACGCAGTGGGCGAGCCACTTCGCGGCCCTGGGCAGCGACACCTTCACCGCCGAGAACCGGGCGGTGGCGATGCTCTATCGCGAGACGGTGGCGCAGGCCCAGCTCTTGGCCTATACGGACGACTTCTGGCTCCTGGCGGTGATGTTCACCGTGGCGCCCCTGTTCCTGCCGCTGATGCGCCGGATCCGGCTGGAGTGACGGCGCCCGCTCACGCGTAGACGTCCTGGTCCACCTCGTTCGCCTCGGGGTAGGGCGCGGCCAGCGCGTACTGCACGCCGCTCTCGACCTCGGCTTTCACGTCGGTGTGGATGCGCTCGAACACGCTCCCGTCGGCGAGATTTTGCGCCGTGAGCCGCTGAGCCAGGGTCTGGAGCGGATCGTGCTCCGTCATCCACTCCCGCTCTTCCTCCTTCGTGCGGTACTCACGGTTGACGTCGCCGACGTGATGACCGTAATAGCGGTAGGTCTTGCACTCGAGGAACGCCGGCCCCTCGCCGCGGCGCGCGCGCTCGACCAGCTTGCGCATCGCCGCGTGGACCAGCTGGACGTCCTGGCCGTCGACGCTCTCGGCTTGGATGCCAAAGGCTCGGGCGCGCGCCAGGATCTCGCCGGCGATGGTCTCGCCGCAGGGCGTGTACTCGCCGTAGAGGTTGTTCTCGCAGACGTAGACGACGGGGAGCTTCCAGAGCGCGGCCATGTTCATCGTCTCGTAGAGCAGGCCCTGGCCCAGGGCGCCGTCGCCGAAGAAGCACACGGCGACCTGGCTGCTGCCGCGCATCTTGGCCGAGAGTGCCGCGCCGGTGGCGATACCGGCCGAGCCGCCCACGATGGCGTTGGCGCCGAGGTTGCCCGTGTCCTGATCCGCGATGTGCATCGAGCCGCCCTTGCCGCGGCAGTAGCCCGCCTCCTTGCCGAGCAGCTCGGCGAACATGCGGTTGACCGACGCGCCCTTGGCCAGGCAGTGGCCGTGGCCGCGATGCGTGCTCGTGATGAAGTCGTCGCGGCGCAGGGCCTCGCAGACGCCGACCGCCACGGCCTCCTCGCCTATATAAAGGTGGGCCAGGCCCGGCATCTTGGCGCCCTTGTAGAGCTCGTTCACCTGCTCCTCGAAGGCGCGGATCTTCGCCATCTGGCGGTACATGTGAAGGTGCTGCTCCAGCTCCATCCGCGGCTCGATCGCCTGGGTCGTCATCGGCCTGTCCTCCGCGCCTGTTCTACCGCGTTCGGTCCCGGCAGGGCAAGCCTCGCCTGTATCGGCCTGGACGCGCTTGACCGGCCGGCGCTCGACTCGCTAATCTCCTGCGTACGATGGCCACGATCGCTGCTCCGCCGAAGACTCGGCGCTGGACGCGCACGGAGTACGAGCGCCTGATCGAGCTGGGCGTGTTCCAGCCCGGTGAGCGCCTGGAGCTGCTCGACGGCCTGCTGGTCCTCCGCGAGCCACAGGGAGTTCCGCACGCCACCGCGATCCGCCGGGTGCTGAGGGCGCTCCGCCGGGCGCTCGGCGACGCCTGGCAGATCGACTCGCAGCTGCCGCTCGCGCTCGACGCCGACTCGGAGCCGGAGCCCGATGTCGCCGTGGTGCCGGGCGATCCGGGTACCTACCGCGAGGCGCATCCCTCACACGCCGTGCTGATCGTCGAGATCGCGGAGAGCTCCTACCGCACGGATCGCGAGTACAAGGCGGGTCTCTACGCTCGCGCCGGGATCGCGGACTACTGGATCGTCGATCTCGTCCACCACGCCCTCGAGGTCCACCGCGAGCCCGAAGCGTCGGGGGCCGCGCCCTTCGGCTGGCGCTACGGTCGCGTCGAGACGCTGCGTCCTCCGGCGACCGTGGCGCCGCTGGTCGCGCCCGGCGCCTTCATCCCCATCGCCGACCTTTTGCCCTGAGGGTCCTCGGAAAGTCCGGTTCACTCCGGGTGCCTCGCCATCTGTCCGGGGTCCATGCCGTAGAAGAGCCCGGCGTCGCCCGCGCCAGGGCGTGGCCACGGGTGCAGGCGCAGCACGCGCTCGTCGATGTCGGCGCCCCAGCCCGGGGCGTCCGTGAGCCAGATGTGGCCGTCGCGGACCAGCGGCGGCCGGGTGACCAGCGGCCCCTTCCACGGCACGTCGTCGACGTCGATCTCCATGATCCGCACGTTGGGGAGCACGGCGCAGAGGTGCAGGGAGTGCAGGTCGGCGAGGTGGCTGTAGTAGTTGTGCGGGGCGATGTTGATCTCGCAGGCCTCGGCCAGCCGCCCGATCAGCACGGCCTGCGAGAAGCCGTTCCACGGCACGTCGATGATCGCCACGTCCACCGCGTGGCGCTCGAGGAAGGGCCGGTACTGGCGGAGCGTCACCAGGCTCTCGCACGAGGCCAGGCGCGTCGACGTCGACTGCTTGATCTGCAGCAGCGCCTCCGGATCCCAGTTGTCGTACTCGAGCCACTGCATGTCGTAGCGCTCGAGGAGCTTGGCGATTCGCAGCACGCCCTCGGTGCGGAAGTTGTAGTTCAGGTCGAGGCAGAGGCCGACCTTCGGCCCCACCGCGGCGCGGAAGGTGCCGATGAGGCGGTCGATGGCGTCGAGGATCTCCACGCTGGGCGCGCCGTCGGTGGTGTTGATGCCGCTGGCGAACCCGGGGAAGTACACGGTGGCCGGCTCTCCGGGGATGACCATATTGGTCTTGAGCGCGGTGAAGCCCCGCGCCACCACCTCGCGCCCGAGGGCGGCGATGTCGTCGTAGGTGCGGAGGGGCGGCGTGCCCAGCACCGTCCCCATCCGCGCCCGCGTCGTCCCGCAGTGCGACCAGTAGAGCCGCACGCGATCGCGCAGCGGGCCGCCGAACAGCTCGTAGACGGGCACGCCGAGGGCCTTGGCCTTGATGTCCCAGAGGGCGAGCTCGATGCCGGCGATGGCCTTGTGGGAGACCCCGCCGAAGTTCTGGCGCACGCGGCGCAGCATGTCCCAGTAGAGCCGCTCGACCGGGCGCGGGTCCTGACCGACCAGGAGATCGGCCAGGTCGCGGACGCATCCCGCGATGCCGTGGGGGCTCCGGTTGTCGCTGCACTCGCCCCAGCCGACCAGGCCGCCGTCGGTCTCGAGGCGCACGAAGGTCCACGGCCGCCAGCCCCCGTCGCAGTGCAGCGCCTCCACCCGCGCGATCTTCATCAGCGCGCCGTCCTGACCTTGAGGTCCTCGTAGGGCGCCGAGTACGAGAAGCCCTTGATCCAGTCGACGCACGCCTCCTCGACCCGCGGCCCGATGCCCCAGAGGAACGCCAGCTCGTAGATGGGTACGTGCAGCACCCGGTCGTGCATGATCTGCTGGATCTGGTGGAGCAGGGCCTCGCGCTTCTTTCGATCCAGCTCGCGGGCCTGCCGCTGGAAGAGGTCCTCGATCTCCGGCACCACGCCCGATGCGTAGATGCCGTTCTTGCTCACGTAGACCTCGATGCGCGTCGCCGCGTTCCCGGCGGGCGCGCCGAGGCCCATGATGACGCCCTTGAGCTTGTGCTCGCGCCACGCGGTGAGAAAGGCCGCGCGCTCCAGCGTGCGCACGCGCGTCCGGATGCCGACCGCCTGGAGATAATTGCCGATCGCCTCGGCGAGCGAGAAGAACGGGGGAAACGGCGTGAGGTCGCCGGCGTCGAAGCCGTTCGGATAGCCCGCCTCGGCCAGGAGCTTCTTGGCCAGGGCGGGGTCATAGGCCGGCGGCTCGTAGGCCCGTGAAAACTCCAGGACTCGCGGTATGAGGGCACCCGTCGGGCGCGAGAGCCCGAGCGTCTCCGCCTGGTTGAGGCCGTTGCGGTCGAGGGCGTGGCTGGCCGCCAGGCGCACGCGGCGATCGTGCCACGGCGACTTCGGGTCCCACTGCTCCGGCAGATCGAGGAAGACGACGCCCGGAGGCTTGGCCGCGGCCAGGCGCAGCCCCGGCGTCCGCTTGACCTCTTCGGCCGTCGGCCCGCTCAGCAGATAGACGATGTCGACGTCGCCCGCCTTGAGCGCGGCGGCGCGCGTGGTCTCGTCGGGCATGCTGCGGAAGACCAGCCGCTTCACGGACGGCACCTTGCGCCAGTAGCCGTCGTAGGCTTCCATGACCAGATCGACCCCCGGCCGGAAGCTCACCACGCGGTACGGGCCCGCGCCCACCGGCGCCTTCGCGAAGCCGTCGTCACCCACCTTCTCCACGTACTTCTTCGGCACGATCCACGCGGCGCCGGTGGCGGACGTGCCGTAGAAGGTCATGAAGTCCGGCCACGGCTCCATCAGGACGAAGCGCACGCGGCCGGGATCGACGATCTGGACGTCACGCACGCGCTCCTTGAGGAGCTTGGCCGCGGCGCCGCGGTAGCGGTCGAAGGAGAACTTCACGTCCTCCGCCGTCACCGGCTCGCCGTTGTGGAACTTCACGCCCTTGCGCAGGACGAACTCGTAGGCGAGCCCGTCCTTCGACGCCGTCCACGACTCGGCCAGGCTCGGCGTGTTGTCGCCTGCCGGCATCGGCTTCACCAGCGCGTCGTGGATGGCGTAGAGCACCATGAACGGGTTGATGAACGCCTCGGTGTCGCTCGGGTCGAGCCAGCGCGTGGCGAGGGTGACGTGCAGCCCCCAGGTCAGCGTCCCCTCGGGCGCGGCCGCGGCGGGTCCGGGCAGGGCGGCGAGCAGCAGCAGGACCCGCGCGACGACGCGGGTCAGCACGCCGGCACGAGCGCCTTGAACCTCGGCATGACCTCGCGGGCCAGCAGCTCCAGCGAGTGGCGCCACGCCTTCGGGTTCTCCGAGTAGTCGAAGCAGAAGAGCAGCAGTGTGCCGAAGCCGCCGACCCCTTCGTAGATGGCGTGGAGCTTCTCGGCGACCGTCGCGGGCGAGCCCACGAGCCAGTTGTGCCGCGCGCAGTACTCGGGCGTCACGTCGGAGTCGGGCACGTCGGGCCGGTGCTTCAGGAACTCGGTGAACTGGAAGGACGCGAGGAGCGGCAGGAAGTACTCCGTCATCATGCGCCCCATCATGCCGCCGGCAGAGAGCCGGAGCGCCTCCGCGTCCGTGTCGGCGACGAAGACCTCGCGCACCAGGCGCCATTCCGCGCGCTTCGGGGTCCGGCCGGTGCGCGCGGCGCCCTGCTCGACGGACTCCCAGTGGCTCGCGACGTAGGCGGGGTTCAGGTTCAGGCTCATCGGCCAGAAGCCGCGCTCGCCGGCGAGCTTCAGCGTGTCGGAGCCCTTGCTCACGCCCGCCACGCCGATCGGCGGGTGCGGCTTCTGAAATGGCCTGATGTGCGGCCGGAGCGTGTCGAGCATGGTGCCGGTCTTGGTGACGTGCCAGTACTTGCCCTTGAAGTCGAACTCGGGCTCGTCGCTCCAGAGGCGCAGGATGATGTCGAGCGCCTCGCGCGTCATCTCGCGGTGCTGGCCCGCATTGCCGTCGACGTTGAACATGGCCCAGTCGCTCGGCAGCCCACTCGCCGCCACACCGAAGTTGAGCCGGCCCTGCGCGAGGTGGTCGAGCATCGCGACCCGGTTGGCGAGTTCGGCCGGGTGGTGGTAGGGCATGAGGAACCCGCCGGGGCCGATGCGCATGCGCTCGGTCTGCAAGAGGGCCTGGGCCACCAGGAGATCAGGGGACGGGTGAGGCTCCCAGGGCGCCGTGTGGTGCTCGCCGATCCACGCTTCGCTGAAGCCCAGCTCGTCGGCCCAGCGGAGCTGCTGGAGATCCCAGCGGTGGCCGTCGTAGAGGCTGCGCTCCGGCGGGTGCGAGGGCATCGTGAAGAGGCCGTAGTCCATGTCGCCCTCCTGCGGCTATTCGCTCAGCCAGACCGTGTCGAGCTGGTTGTTCAGGTAGTGGCTCGGCGTGATCGTCCACCCTCGCACCTTCGCCAGGTGCGGGATGATCCGGTGCCACTGGAAGGTCATGATGTAGTGCACTTCCTCGTCGTAGAGGCGCTTCTCGAACGCGCGCAGATATTTCCGCCGCTCCTCCGGGTCGGTGGCTCGCGTCTGCTTCTGGTAGAGCTCGTCCAGCACCGTGTCCTTGTGGCGGCTGAAGTTCACCGGGGACGTGGTGAGGAACCAGTGCAGGTCCATGTCGGGTTCGACGATGGAGTTGCACGGGGCGTTGGTCGAGACTTCGAAATCCCCGGCCTTCTGCGCCTGCAGCCAGGCCGCCGATTCGAGGACCGTCTGCTTCACGTTGAGCCCAATCTGGCGCCACTGGTCGATGAGCCAGATGCCCACGGGCTGATACGGCTGCGGCACGCCGCGGTTCAGGAGCGTGAACGACAGGCTCTCGGCGCCCGCCTCCTTCAGCAGGCGCCGGGCCTCGGCCCGGGCGGCGTTGATGTCCGTGCCGTAGCCCGCGAGCTTGGCCAACTCCTCCGAGGGTGTCGCCCACGGCGTCCCAGGCACCTGGATCCCGGCCACCTCCTTCACGAGGGCGATGCGCGACAGCGCCTTTGATCCCTCCCAGCGGTCGAGCGCGAGCGAGAGCGCCCGGCGCACGCGCCGGTCGTCGAACGGCTTCTTCTCGTGGTTCAGCGCCACCTGGATCGAGCAGTTCCAGGGGCTTTCCTGGACCGTGAGCTTGGTGCCGAGCGCTGCCACGAGCGAGTCCCTGTCCGCCGGGGTGAATCCACGGAACTGGATCATGGCCCGCTCACCGCGGATCGCCGCCACCTGCGCGGAGGCGCTGGGGATGAAGATCGCGCGGAAGCCGTCGAGGTAGGGCTTGCCCTTGTCCCAGTAGTCGGAGTTCTTCTTGCCGACCCAGTGCGATCCCCGCACGTATTCCACGAACTTGAACGGCCCGGTCCCCATCACGTTCTTCTCGTACCAGTTCGGGTCCTTGGCCAGGAGGTCGGCCTTGTAGATCCAGTTCCACGGCGACGAGACGTTGGCGATGAAGGACGCCTCGTGCCACTTGAGGCGAAAGACCACGGTGTCGGGCGTCGGCGCCTCCACCGCTTCCACCACCCGGTAGGCGGCCTGGCGGCTCGAGACCACGCCGGGTGGCGGGAAGATGATGTGGTCGTAGGACGCCTTCACGTCCGCGGACGTGAGCAGGCTGCCGTCGTGGAACTTCACACCCTGGCGCAGCTTGAAGGTGTAGGTCCGCTTGTCGCCGGACGCGCTCCAGGACTCCGCCAGATCGCCGATGAATGTGGTCCCGGTCCGGTCGAACGGATCCACCCGCATGAGGGTGTTGTAGTGGGGCGCGCCCGGGTGCAGCATTCCGAACGTCTCCTCCCGGTGGGCATCGAAGCTCGGCGGCTCGGCGGCGACGACGAACAGCAGCTCGCCCCCGGCGCGGGGCCGCTCCTGAGCTGGGGCGCCCGGGGCGAGCGCCGCGACGAGGGCCAGACACGTGAGGATCGACAGCAACCGCCCGGTGCCTGGCCTCATGGACGACCTCCGGAAAGAGGATGGTGCCGCGTACGATATCACGCCGCCGCAGCGGGCGGGACCGCCGGTTGTTCGGCGGTTGATCGGCGGCGGCCGCTGCCGTAGATTCTTCGCACCGGACGCGATGGACGTGGCAAGGGAGGGTGTCATGGAATTTCACGGCGTGGATGTCAAGACGCAGTTCAAGCGCATGCGGGAGCTCGCCCCGGAGGCGTACCGGGCGTTCCTCGACTTCGACCAGAAGGCGTTCAAGGACGGCGCGCTCCCGGGCAAGACCAAGGAGCTCATGGCGCTCGGCATCACCCAGATCACGCAATGCCCGTGGTGCATCGACGCCCACACGCGGAAGGCGGCGCTGGCCGGCGCGTCGGACGCGGAGATCGCGGAGACGACCTTCGTCGCGATGGCGATGGCCGCGGGTGCCGCGTGGAGTCACGGCGGGCTCGCGCTCCAGTGTCTGCAGGAGCACAAGGGCTAGGACCCGACCGACAGGAGGCTCGTGCCGCATGACCACCGATTATCGGCAGCTCGAGCAGCAGCTCACCGCGCATCTGGGCCCGGCGCGCCGGCCCATCGCCGTCGCCTTCCGCGCGACCGCGCCCGCGGGCGTGCAGAAGTTCGGCGGGACGGAGCCGTCGGGATGCAGCTTCTGGCGGCTCGCCGCCGCCGGCCGCGTCTTCTACACGGTGCCCAGGGATCACGCCAACTGCGCCGTCGGCGCCTACACCCACGCGATCCCGCTGCCCACCGGCCGCGCCGGGGAGCTCGAGCAGACGCTCTCATTCATGACCGGCCTCGGCTACGTGAGAATGGAGGAGGTGCCGGCGATTCCCCGGTTGCCCGAGGCGCCCGGCGTCGTCGTCTACGCGCCCCTCGGAGAGACGCCGCTCGATCCGGACGTCGTCCTCGTGGCCGGCCGGCCGGGACGCCTCATGCTCCTGCAGGAGGCCGCGCTGCGCGCGGGCGTCGCGGCGCCGGCGCCGCTGCTGGCGCGCCCCACATGCATGGCGCTCCCCGCGGCGCTCGCCCAGGGCGTCCTCGCCAGCACCGGGTGCGTGGGCAATCGCGTCTACACCGACCTCGGCGACGACGAGCTCTACGTGGCGGTGCCGGGCCGGGCGCTCGCGCCGCTCGTCGCCGAGCTCGGCACCATCGCCGCGGCGAACACGACCTTGCGCGAATACCACGGCCAGCGCCGGAAGGACCTCGCGACCGCGTGAGAGGAGCAGAGCCATGACGCGCACGTACGACATCATCGACGCGGACGGGCACGTGCTCGAGCCGGTGACCCTCTGGGACACGTACATCGACCCGGCCTACCGCGGCCGCGCGCCGCGGCTCATCGTGGACACCGACGGCAAGGAGCGCCTGCTCGTGGAGGGCCGGGTGCTCGGCAGCCAGAAGGGCTTCGGCGTCATCGGGGCGATCGGCGCCCGGCAGGGCGACGTGCCCGAGGCCAGCATGAAATACGTCGACGGCCGCCCGGGCGGCTTCGACCCGCACGCGCGGATCCCGGACATGGACCTGGACGGCATCGACGCCGCGTTCCTCTATCCGAGCCTCGGCCTCTTCGCCGGGGCCATCCAGGACGGGGAGCTCGCCGCGGCGGTGTGCCGCGCCTACAACCGCTGGCTCGCGGACTACTGCCGGCCCTATCCGGACCGCCTCTTCGGCGTGGCCATGCTGCCGATGCAGTCCATCGAGCTCGCCATCCAGGAGCTGCGCTACGCGCGGAAGGAGCTCGGCATGCGCGCCGGCTTCCTCCGCCCCAACCCGTACAACGGGCGCATGCTGCACCACCCGGACTACGCGCCCTTCTGGGAAGAGGTGCAGGAGCTCGACGTCGCCATCGGCCTGCACGAGGGCGCGAGCGGCGGCATGCCGCAGGTCGGCGTCGATCGCTTCACGACGCGCGGGGCCCGGCACATCATCTCGCACACCCTGGAGATGATGCTGGCCGCGATGAGCGTCATCTGGGAGGGCGTCTGCGACCGATACCCGCGGGTGCGCATCGCGTTTCTCGAGTCCGGCGGTGGGTGGATCGCGCCCTGGCTCGATCGGATGGACCGCCACTTCGACGACAAGGGCTTCAACGACTCGGGGCTCTCGATGCGGCCGAGCGAGCTGTTCCGGCGCAACTGCTGGATCTCGTTCGAGCCCGTCGAGGGGAGCCTCGGCGTGCTCGCGGACTACATCGGGCCGCACAAGATCCTGTGGGCGACCGATTATCCGCATCCCGACGGCTTCTTCCCTGGCGCGCCGAAGCTGATCGCCGACCGGCCGGAGCTGTCGGCGGAGACGAAGCGGCAGATCCTGGCGGGTGGCGCCAAGGGGTTCTATGCGCTGACCTAGCCGACCCGTCCCTGCGGTATGCTGGATCCAGGGGGACGGGAGACCATGAGCGAGTGCAAACACGGCATGAGGTCCGGGTGCGTGTACTGTCACGGCGGTACGACGTCCACGACGCCCACGCCCTCGCGGCCGAGCCCGAAGAAGCGCACCAAAGCCTCTCGCCTGTCGGAGCAGATGAACGAGCGCATGACGACCCTGAAGCGGCGACTGCGACAGCTCCGCGGCGAATAGTCTCCTGGAGGACACGCGCATGTCCACGCTCGCGACCCGATCCGACGTCGACGTCCTGCTGGACCTCAATCGCGACTACATCCGATCGGTGCAGGCCTCCGATGTCCGCCGGTTCAACGAGATCCTGGCGGACGACTTCATGTGCAGCAATCCCGACGGCTCGCTCGTCGACCGGGAGGGCTTCCTCACACAGACGGCGCGGCCGGTCGGGATCTCGAATCTCGAAGCCCACGACGTGAAGATCCGGATCATCGGCGACGTCGCGATCATCCACGCCCGGACCACCTACACAAGGCCGGACGGACACGGCGGAGCCGGCCGCTACACGGACGTCTGGGCGCGCCGCGGGGCGGGCTGGCTCGCCGTCTCCGCGCACGTCACGCGCTGCTGAGGGCCGCCGCGCGCGTCAGCGCGCAGGCTGCGGGCGACGCCAGCCGAAGGCGAGCAGCCCGGCGGCCACCCAGGCGAGCCCGCCGAAGAAGAGGAACGCGCCGGGGAGGCTGACGGCGGCGAGGGCGCCGGTGACCAAGGGACTGGCCGCCGCCCCGATCTGGACACCGAGCGCGAGCCAGCCGAACGCCGCGCCTCGATACTCACTGGGCACGAGGAAGGCGCCGAGCGAATAGGCGAGGGTGATCGCGCCCCCGAGACACAGCGCGAGCAGGCTTCGGAGCACGAGCAGGCTGCGCCAGCCGGAGGCCAGCCCCATGGCCAGACACAGGGGGCCGCCGACGAGCAGCGAGAGCATGAGCAGCCGCGCCGAGGGAAACTCGCGCGCCAGGCGCGCCGTGACGTTGGCCGACAGCGTCGCGGCGATGGCGGCGACGGAGATGATCACGCCCGAGGTCGCGGCGATCGCCGCGACGTCCGGCAGCCGCGCCACCTGCAGCGGGATCAGCAGCACCAGCCCACGCTCGAGGAACTGCGCGATCAGGAGCAGCGCCACCACCATGCGGAAGTTCGGGTACCGCACGAGCTGCCCCAGGGGCAGGCGCGACGCGGGCGCGCGCGCGGCGCCCGGCGCGCCGGGCGAGACCTCGTCGAAGAGCACGATCAGCGCGACGAGGGCCAGCAGGCAGAACCCCGCCGTCACGAAGAAGGCGTAGCGGATCCCGAAGTGCGAGGCGACGTAGCCGCCGGCGAGGGGCCCGATCGCGAGGCTCAGCATCTGGGCCGACTGCACCATGCCGATCGCCGCCGGGATCTTGTCGCGGGGCGCCGAGATGCTGGCGACGGCCATCGCCATCGGCGTGAAGCCGGCGAAGAGGCCCTGGAGCAGGCGCGCGACGAGGAGCTGCTCGACCGACGTGACCAGCCCCATCGCCGCGATGATGACGACGAATCCCGCCAGCGAGCGGATGAGCATCAGCTTTCCGCCGAAGCGATCGGCCAGGCGGCCGAAGAGCGGCGCCAGCAGTCCCGAGACCGCCGGGGTGACCGCTGAGAGCAGGCCCGACCAGAGCGCGATCCGGCCGGGATCCGTCACGCCCAGCTCGTGGACGTAGAGCGGCAGGAACGGCGAAAAGAACTGGAAGCCGACGAACGCCACGAAGACGATCAGCGTCAGGGCCCAGACGTTCCGCCGCCAGGCCTCCGGGGGGCGCGCTCGGACTATCAGCGCCGGTTACGCCGTCGCGGTCGGCTTCCCCGCCGCCGCGGCGGCGTCGGCCTTCTGGAAGTCCGCCTCCGTGAAGCCGTAGAGATGCCCGCCCCCCATCAGGATCTGCGCGGCGATCGCGCGCGGGACGTTCTTCATTAAGTTTTCCGCCACGTGGGGGAAGTTCGAGTCGAAGTGCGGGTAGTCCGTCGAGACGCACATCCGATCGGCGCCGATGAGCCCGGCCGTCGCTTCGATCTCGGGCTCGCTGCCCTCGACCGCCGCCCAGCAGTTGCGCCGGAAGTACTCCCGCGGCGTGAGAGAGAGGTAGGGGGCGTGCGAGTCACGGTACTGGGGATAGTCCCACTCGATGCGGGACAGGAGCCCGGGAGCCCAGGAGTTCTGGGCCTCGAGGAAGCCGACCCGGAGCTTCGGATGGAATTCGAACACGCCGCCGATGAGCATCGCGATCAGCGCCTGCTGCATCTCGATCCAGTGGCTCGCCACGTGACGGTAGAACCGGTTCTCGCCGTAGAGCTCGATCATGCGCGAGTAGGGCGCGCTCACGCCTTCGTGAAATCCCCAGGTCACGTCGAGCTCTTCGTGCACGGCGTAGAGGGGGTCCCAGTAGTTCGAGTGCCAGTAGTGGCCGTTCACGAGGTTCGGCCGGACGAAGGATCCGACCGCGCCGAGCTCCCGCACGCACCGGACCAGCTCCCGGCAGGCCAGGTGCACGTCGTGCACGGGCAGCATCGCGACGAATTTCAGCCGCGCCGGGCTGTACTGGCAGAAGTCGTGGATCCAGTTGTTGTACGCTTGGCAGAGGGCCAGCGAGAGCTGCGGATCCATCCCGTTGCGGCCCATCAAGGCGAGGCCGGCGGTGGGGTAGAGCACCGCGATGTCGACCCCTTCCATCGCCATGCCCATGACCTGGGCCTCGGCGTTGTAGTCGCGCTCGATGGCGAAGTCGAGGCGGCCCGTGTCGAAGATGCGCGAGCCGGACAGGAGCTGCGTGCTCTGCGACTTCTGTGGGCGGACCCGCTTCCGGTACTGCTGCAGATCCATGTCGGACGTGGGCTCGCCGTCGATGATGATGAGCCCCGACGGGCCGCGATTGGGGCGGCCGTCGGCGCCGACCGGCACGCTGACGCGGTGCTTGAACCTCGGGTCCAGATAGCGGTCGAACAGGTCCGGGGGTTCCATGACGTGCATGTCGGAGTCGACGAACCGAATCCCGTCCTTCATGGCAGCCTCCTGCGGCGTTTGGCCGGACTATAGCTGGCGGGCGCCTGGAGTCAAGTGCCAGCCCATCGTGCCGCGGGGCGCGACGAATCCTGGCCGAGAGTTACGCGGGGCGCGCCCGGCACGATCGCCAGGTGGATCGGATTGACGCCCGGAACGTCGCCGGCGAGCGCGCGGATGGCATCCTCGGCCTGTTCGAGCGGAAGCGAGTAGGTGTGCATCCTCGCGAACGGGTAGCGCCCGGACTCGATGAGGTCGATCGCGCGGAAAGTCTCGTCGACCGGCATGCTCAGTACGCCGCGGATGGTGAGCTCCTTGTAGATCACGTCGTCGGCCTGAAGCTCCCGCGTCGGGCGCTGCCCCTTGAGGCCAGCGACGACGATGCGGCCCTTCCGGACGGCGATGGCGACGGCGTGATTCAGCGATTGCGGCGCATAGGGCGTGGTGTCGACCACGACCTCGGCGCCTCCACCAGTCACCTCGCGCACCCGGGCCACCACGTCCTCCACCTCGGCGTTGACGGAGACGTCGGCGCCCAGCTCGCGCGCGAGGGCCAGCTTCGCCGCGTCGCGACTGAGACCGGTGACCACGATCTGCCGCGCGCCGGCGGCCCGGGCTCCGATCACGCAGCAAAGACCACGCTGCCCGGCGCCCAGGATGACGACCCGATCGCCGGGCCCCGTGGCCGGGACGGAGCCCGCCCACGACAGTCCGGCCGCCAGAGGGTTGAACATTACGGCGACGCCGGCGGGGATCCGCGGGTCCATCTTCTTGAGCACGGAATACGGTGAGAGGTACATGTGCTCGGCATACCCACCCCAGAGATGCGGCGGCTTGCCCACGTCGGTATAGCCGTACGTGCCCCCGCGCGTGCGGCAGGCGCGCGGCTCCCAGCGGCCGCACGCCTCGCAGCGCCCGCAGCCATAGCCCGACCGCACGGCGACCCGGTCGCCCTCGCGGACGTCCCAGCGCTGTCGCGCGCGGGCGCCGATTTCCTCGATCACCCCGAGCGGCTCGTGCCCCGGGACCACGGGGTACGGAGTGTAGTCCTCGTGGGGCGGCTGCGCGCCTTCGTACTGCTCGTAGTCGCTGCCGCAGATGCCGCAGGCCTCGATGCGGAGCAGCGCGTCGTCCGGCCCGATGGCCGGCCGTGCGAACTCCCGCGCCTCGAGCGTCCTGGGTTTGACGAGCACTGCCGCGCGTACGGCTCCCGCCATGCTCCGCCCTCGCGCCCTCCTAGAGCCCGCGCCAGTAGCGGCGCCCGTCGAGCCGCACGACCCTCCCGAATCCCGGCGCCTGGAAGTGTCCCGCGGCCACGAGAATCGCTTCGCGCTCCAGGCGTTCCACGAGGGCTCGTCGAGTCTGGCGGGTCAGCTCCGGGTCCATGTCGGCCCGTGACACCCAGTCGGGCTCGTGCACCTGCACGGGGCTGTGGGCCACGTCTCCGAGGACGAGCGCCCGCTCGCCCTGCGAGGTGATCAGGATGCTCACGTGCCCCGGCGTGTGCCCGGGCGTCGGCAGCGCCGTCAGCTCTCGCGTGATGTGGTGCTCACCGTGCATCAGCTCGACCAGGCCGAGCTCGGCCAGCGGCCAGACGCAGGTCGGGGCGTTCGGAAAGCGCGCCGGCTGGATCTCGGGCTGGTGGCACACCTCCCAATCCTTCGCGCTCATCCAGTAGCGCGCGTTCGGAAACGTCGGCACGTACGTCTCGCCCCTGGGCAGCACGTTCCAGCCCACGTGGTCGCGGTGCAGGTGGGTCATCACCACCGCGTCCACCTCGTCCAGCCGGACGCCGTGGGCCTCGAAGTCGTGCAGGAGCCGGCCCCACGGAGCGTCGGGCGCGTCGTGGGGCTTCGGGCCGAGCCCGGTGTCGACGAGGATCGTTCGCCCGTCGGACCGGATCAGATACGAGCCGAGGTTGAAGCGGACCTTGTGTGCCTCGGTGAGCTCGGACTCGTATGGCCGCCAGCGATCGTCCGGAATGGTCGGGAAGAAGTTGCAGAGATCGAACTCGAGGGTTCCGTCCGAGAGCGCCATGATCTCCACGTTGCCGACGCGAACGACGTTCTTCGCCATGGTCCGTCTCAGAGCTCGAAGGTCTTGACGTAGATCCCGGGAGAACCGGGCGCGTGCTGCATGTGCGGCCGAATACGATGCGTCACCGGCGAGACGTCCCGCTGGGCCGCCCACGGCGCGCTCTCCGAGACTTTATGGTGCTCGAACTCGTAGAGCGTGAGATAGGTGGGCACGCCGGTCACGGCGCGATAGCGTCGGCCGCGAATCACCCCGGGGACCTTCTCGTAGTTGGGCACGTAGATGGTGTTGTACCACGCGTTGAAGTCGTCCTCGATCTCCCGCGGCACGTCCATGCGCCCGATCTGGAGCGCCGGCGCCATCCCGCTCCGCGCCACCTCCGGCGCCACGGTCTTCGGGTGGATCAGCGTATAGACGTTGCGGATGCAGGTGGTGCCGATGACCTCGGGCGACCAGCGCCGCGTCCGGTCCGTGGGGTGCGCCTTCGCACGCTCGTACGACGCGCTCTCCAGCACCGCGGGGCTCTCCAGCTCGTAACAGGCCAGATGCTTCGGCTCGCCCTTCACCGCTTCGTAGCGGGCCGCGCTCAGGAAGCCCGGCACCGAGAGCCGCTCCGCGAGGTGTTCCTCGTTGTACCAGCGATTGAACTCGCGTTCCGTGTCGGCCGGTACGTCCGCCCAGACCATCAAGAGTCCCGTGCCCTTCTTGTTCGTCATGGGGGCGCTCCTTCCCGGCCGCGGACGCTCGGCGGGCTAGGCGCCGCGCGCGACGGGAGCGGACTCGGCGATGTCGAGGGTCGTCACGCGGCGGAGCTCGCGGCGATACTTCGCGTCGTCGAAGGGCCGCGCGCGGTGCATCGTCGCGCGGTTGTCCCAGATCACGAGGTCGCCGACCTGCCATGCGTGGCGGTAGACGAACTCGGGCTGGGTCGCGTGCTCGATGAGGTCCCGCAGGAGGAGCCGCCCCTCCGGGACCGGCCAGTCGATGATCCGCGAGGCGTGCGAGGCGACGTAGAGCGAGCGGCGGCCGGAGCGCGGGATCGTGCGGACGAGCGGATGGACCGCGCCTTTCAGCTTCTCCTGCTCGTCCCCGGAGAACTCGAACCCGAGCGTCTGGCGCGAGTAGGCGATGGAGTGGTGCACGCGCAGACCCTCGAGCTGCGCCTGCGTCTCGGCGGGCAGCGCGTCGTACGCGGCGCGCATGTCGGCGAACTCCGTGTCGGCGCCGACGGGCGGGATGATCCGCGCCGAGAGCATCGAGTACCGCCCCGGCGGGTCCTGGAAGGACGCGTCGGTGTGCCAGAGCCGGTTGCCGAGCCCGTACATGCGCCGGCGGTCGTCGGACTTCAGCAGCGCGCCGCTCTCGTCGACGTTCGAGATGTCGGAGAGGGCCTCGTTGCCGAGGCGGCTCTTGCCGACGACGGCGCTCCCGGTCCTCGCGTGCAGCTTGCCGTCGAGTCGCTGCGCGAACGCGAGCTGCTCCTCGTCGTTGAACGGCTGGTCACGGAACACGAGGATGGCGTATTCGTCCATCCCCGCCCGGATCCGCGCGAGCGTCTCGGCGTCGTGCACCCGGCGGAGCTCGACCGGGCTCACCTCCGCGACGAAGTGACGGTGCAGCGGCCGGAACGTCAGGGTCATGCGAGTGAGCCTAGGACGACAATGGGCGGGGAGTCAAGCAGCGCCGCGCGCGGCGAGCCCCGATCGGAGTATCCTCGGGGGGCCCGCCGGGCCGGGGCCCGCGGGACGCTCGGAGTGCCCTACAGGAGGACGCGAATGTCCGTGACCCTCAGCCGTCGCAAGTTCCTGGTCGGCACGGCCCTGGCGGCGGCGCGGCCGATGCCGGCGGTGGCGCAGCCGAAGCCGGTCAGGATCGGGCTGCTCACGGTCAAGACGGGGCCGCTCGCCCAGGGCGGCATCCAGATGGAGCAGGGCCTCACGCGGTTCCTCAAGGACCGGAACTACACCCTGGCCGGCCGCAAGGCCGAGCTCGTCGTCGCCGACACGGGCGGCAACCCCGCGGGCACCAAGACCAAGACCCAAGAGCTCGTCGAGCGCGACAACGTCGATCTGATCCTCGGGCCGCTCGCCGCCTTCGAGCTGCTCGCGATCAGCGAGTACGCCGCGCAGGCGAAGGTGGCGATCCTGAGCCTCGCCGCCGCCGAGGACATGACGCAGCGCCGGCCGAACCCCTATTTCGTCCGCGCCTCGGCGACCTCGGCGCAGACGATGCACCCCCTGGCCGACTACGCCGCGAAGGAGCTGAAGGTCAAGCGCGTGATCACCGTCTCCGAGGACTTCGCGTACGGCCACGAGCAGATGGGCGGCTTCCAGCGTGTCTTCGAGGATGCGGGCGGCCGCGTCGTGAAGAAGCTGTGGCCGCCGATCGTGACGCCCGACTACACGCCGTACCTCGCCCAGATCAGCGGCGCCGACGCGGTCGTCCAGGGCTTCGCGGGATCGAATCCGCTGAAGTTCGTGAAGCAGTACAAGGACCATGGGCTCCGGTTTCCGATTGTCGGCAGCAGTACCGGCGGCGACGATGCGCTGCTGAAGAGCTTCGGCGACGAGGCGATCGGCATGATCTCGTGCTCCTTCTATACGAGCGACCTCGACTCGCCGAGCAACAGGCGCCTCGTCGAGGGGATGGTGCGCGACTACGGCAACATCCCGGGCCTCTATGCCGCCGGCCTCTACATCAACGGCATGGTCGCGGAGGCCGCGCTCGAGAAGACGGGCGGGAAGACCGACGACAAGGAGGCGCTGATCAGGGCGCTGCGCGGCGTGGCGCTCACCGATTCCCCGCGCGGGCCGTTTCACTTCGACCGCCTCGGCAACGTCGTCGGCAATTTCTACATCCGGCGGTGCGACAGGAAGGGCGACAAGCTGGTCAACACGACGGTCAAGACCTATCCGAACGTGAGCCAGTTCTGGACCTATGACGAGAAGTGGTTTCTTTCCCAACCGGTCTATTCGCGCGACTACCCGCCGCTGAAGAGCTGAGACCGACCGCACCGCGCGAGGAGGCGAGACACCGGTGGACATGAGCCTCACGCTGGTGCTGGCCGTCAACAGCCTCACGCTGGGCGGCCTCCTCTTCCTCCTGTCCGCCGGCTTCTCCTTGATCTTCGGGCTGATGAAGATCCCGAACCTCACGCACGGCTCGTTCTTCATGCTGGGCGGCTACGTCGCGGCGAGCCTGATCGGGTGGGGCGTCGACTTCTGGTCGGCCGCGCTCTTGAGCGGGCTGCTCGTCGCCGCGTTCGGCGGCATCGTCGAGCGTCTCATCCTGCGCCGCCTGGCCGGCGCCGAGCTCGCGCAGGTGCTGGTGACCCTGGGGCTCTCGTTCATGGTCGCCGACGTCTGCCTCACGGTATGGACCGGCGATCCGATCCGGATCGACACGCCGAGCGCGCTGCGCGGCGCGACCTCCGTGCTGGGCGTGGCTTTTCCCGCCTATCGACTCGCGATCGGCGTGATCGCCGTGCTCTTCGCCGCGGCGCTGTGGGCGCTCCTCGACCAGACGCGGCTCGGCGCGATGATCCGCGCCGGGGTCGACGACCCGGCGATGGCGCGGGTCGTCGGCATCCGGGTCTCGCGGCTCTTCACGCTCGTCTTTTGCCTCGGCGCGTGGCTGGCCGGCTTCGCGGGCGTGATCGGCGGGCCGATCCTCTCGGTCTATCCAGGGCTCGACCAGGAGATGCTGCCCTTGGCCCTCGTCGTCGTCATCCTCGGCGGCAGCGGCAGCCTGCTCGGCTCGCTCGTCGGGAGCTTCATCGTCGGGTTCCTCTACAACTTCGGCCAGGCGCTGTTTCCCGAGCTCGCGTACGTCGTGCTGTTCCTGCCCATGCTCGTCGTGCTCGTGCTGCGGCCGCAGGGCCTCTTCGGACGGCAGGCGGGGTGAAGCGGGTCGTCGTCGCCGCCGCCCTCGCGAGCCTGGCGACGGCGCCCCTCTGGGTCGGCGGCACCTACTACGTCAACATCGCGAGCCAGATCTTGATCGCCGCCATCTTCGCCCTCGGCATCAACGTGCTGGTCGGTTACGCCGGCCTCGTCACGCTCGGCCACGCCGGCCTGTTCGGCATCGCGGCCTACGCCGGGGCGCGGCTCATGAACCATGGCCACGGCCACGTCGTGGTCGCCGCGGGGGCCCTCGCCGTGACGCTCGTCGGGGCGGCGGTCTTCGCGGCGCTGGCGCTGCGCGGCGAAGGGCTCGGCTTCGTCATGATCACGGTGGCGCTCGGCCAGATCGTCTGGGGTGTCGCCTATCGCTGGATCAGCATCACGAACGGCGACAACGGGATCTCCGTGAGCGGGCGGCCGAGCCCCCTCGGGCTGTCGCTCGCCTCGGCGGCGAACTTCTACTGGGCGACGTTCGTCGTCTTCCTCGCCGCCGTCGCGTCGATGGCGATCTTCGTCGCCTCGCCGTTCGGCGCGAGCGTGCGCGGCACCCGCGACCAGCCGCGCCGCATGAACGCGCTCGGCTACCACGTCTGGATGATCCGCTTCCTCGCGTTTCTCTTCTCGGGCTTCTGGAGCGGCGTGGCGGGGCTGCTCTACATCTACTACAACCAGTTCGTGGGTCCCCAGGTCGTCGCGCTCACCGCCTCGGCCGAGGCGCTGCTGATGGTGATCTCGGGCGGCGCGGCGACGTTGCTCGGGCCGATCGCCGGCGCCATGCTGGTCGTCATCGTGAAGAACGTGGCGAGCGCCTACATCGAGCGCTGGAACTTCGTCCTCGGCGCGATCTTCGTCGCGATCGTCGTGTTCATGCCCGAAGGGCTGGTGCCGGGGACGGTGCGGCGCTGGCGCGGGGCGATGGCGGCGCTCCGGCCGCGCGCGGCGCCGGCCGCGCCGGCCCCGGGTGGAGGCGGACGCTGAGCGCCTTGGCCGTGCGCAACCTCGACAAATCGTTCGGCGGCCTGTGCGTCACCGCGGCGGTGAGCCTCAGCGTCGAGCCGGGCGAGCGCCGTCTCATCATCGGCCCGAACGGCGCCGGCAAGACGACGCTCTTCAACCTCATCACCGGCGAGCTCTCGCCCGACCGCGGCGCGATCACGCTCTTCGACCGGGACATCACCCGGGTCCCGAGCCACCGGCGCTTCCACCTCGGCATCGCCCGCACCTACCAGATCATCACGCTCTTCCAGGGCGAGACGCTGTTGCGCAACGTCACGCTGTCGTTGCTCGGCCTGTCGAGGCTGCGCTGGAACCCGTTCGTCAGGCTCGGACGGCAGGAGGGGCTCCTCGCCCGGGCGCACGAGACGCTGGCGCGGGTCGCCCTCGACCATCTCGCCGAGCGGCCGCTCGCCCAGACCTCGTACGGCGAGCGCCGCCGCGTCGAGATCGCCATGGCGCTCGCCCAGAACCCCCGGATCCTGTTGCTCGACGAGCCCTTCGCCGGTCTCTCGATCGAGGAGCGGCGCGACGTGCGGAGGCTGGTCACCGGCATCCCGCGCGACGTGACGATCGTCATGATCGAGCACGACATGGACGTGGCGCTCGACTTCGCGGAGCGGATCACCGTCCTGCATTTCGGCGAGGTGGTCGTCGAGGGCACGCGCGCGGAGGTGGTCGCCCACCCGCGCACCAAGGAAATCTACCTTGGCGAATGACGCGCTCGCGCTGAGCGAGATCGACGCCTTCTACGGCGACAGCCACGTGCTGCACGACGTGTCGCTGCGTCTGGGCGACGGGCGCCTGCTCGGCCTGCTCGGCCGCAACGGCGCCGGGAAGTCGAGCTCCATGCACGTGGCGGTCGGGCTGCTGCCGCCGCGGCGTGGCGCGGTCACGGTCTACGGGCGCCAGGTCACCGGGCGCGCGCCCGAGGCCATCGCGGCGCTGGGGGTCGCCTTGGTCCCGCAGGGGCGCCGCGTCTTCAAGAGCCTCACGGTGCGCGAGAACCTCGCGGTCGCCGGGCGCAGGCCGCGCGGCGGCCTGCCGATGCTGTGGACGCTCGAGACCGTCGCCACGCTCTTTCCGCGCCTCCGGGAGCGCGGCAAGCAGCTCGCCGGCTCGCTCTCCGGCGGTGAGCAGCAGATGCTCGCGATCGGCCGCGCGCTGATGTCGAACCCGCGCGTGCTCCTGATGGACGAGCCGTCGGAGGGCCTGGCCCCGCAGATCGTCGCCGAGGTCATGTCGACGATCCGCCGTCTCAAGGCCGAGGGGCTCTCCATCGTGCTCGTCGAGCAGAACGCGAAGCTGGTCGCCGACGTCGCCGACGACATCGTCATCCTCAACAGCGGGCGCGTTGTCGTCGAAGGGTCCGCCGCGGACCTGCGGCGCCGCGGCATCGACCTGCGCCAGCACCTGGGCATCTACTGACGGCGACGCGCCCACCCCTTGAGTTCGCGCGCGCGCTCATCTACGCTGCCGCCCGAGAGCACCAGAGGGGGACGACGCCATGGGTAAGGTCCTGGGTCTCGGTCTGACGCACTACCCGCCGCTCATCGGCCCGGATCACGATATGGCCGGCATCCTGCGCACGATCCTCGACGACCCGGGCATGCCGGAGCGCTACCGCGATCCCGGGAACTGGCCCGAGCCGATGCGCCGCGAGTACGGGACCGACGGCGGCACGACGGCGGCGGCCGCGCACCGCGAGAGCCTCGTGCGCCACTTCCGCCACGCCCGCACGACGCTCGACGCGTTCCGGCCCGACGTGGTCGTCATCTGGGGCGACGACCAGCACGAGAACTTCACGGACGACATCATTCCGGCCTTCTGTGTCCTCGCCTATAACGAGGTCGAGGCGCGCCACGAGGAGCGAGCCGGGGCCGCGCCCAACGTCTGGGGTGAGGGGCCGGACAAGGTCTTCCGGATCACCGGCCACCGCGAGGCCGCCAAGTATCTGACGCGCCGGTTGCTGGAGCAGGGGGTCGACGTCGCCTATGCCTACAAGCCGCTCCACCACGCCGGCCTGGCGCACGCTTTCCTCAACACGATCATGTACCTCGACTACGATCGGGTCGGCTTCCCCTATCCCGTCGTCGCGTTCTCGGTGAATTGCTACGGCCGCCGCGTGATCGCCCACCGCGGCTATCGCGCCAGCCTCGCGCACCCGCTGGCCGACGCCGACCTCGACCCGCCGTCGCCCACGCCCAAGCGGTGCATGGAGGTGGGAGCCGCGACGGCCCGGGCGATGCGCGAGAGCCCCTGGCGCACCGCCCTCATCGCCTCGTCGAGCTGGTCGCACGCCTTCCTGACGGACAAGCACCATCAGCTCTACCCGGACATCGAGGCGGACCGGCGACTCTACGAAGCGCTCCGGGTCGGTGACTACGACACCTGGCGCGACACCCCGCTCGCCGCCATCGAGGCCTCGGGCCAGCAGGAGATGCTCAACTGGTACGTCCTGGCCGGCGCGATGGAGGCGCTCGGCCGAAAGCCGGACGAGTGCGCGTTCATCGAGTCCTGGTCCTTCAATTCGAACAAGTGCTTCGCGGTGTTCGGGCCGTAGCGTACGATACCGGCGAGACGTCGACCGGCGACGGCCCCTCGGTCCCGGAGGAGGAACGGACGATGCCCTACGACCTGGTGATCAAGAATGGCATGGTGATCGATGGCTCCGGCCTGCCCCGGTACCGGGCCGACGTCGGCGTGCGGCACGGCCGCATCGTGACGCTCGGGCGCATCCGGGAGCGCGCGCGCGAGGTGATCGACGCCGACGGCCAGGTGGTGGCGCCCGGCATCGTGGACGGCCACACCCACATGGACGCGCAGGTCTTCTGGGACCCGCTCGGGACCTCCTCCTGCTGGCACGGCGTCACCACCGTCGTCATGGGCAACTGCGGCTTCACGCTCGCCCCCTGCGCGGCGGCCGACAAGCACATGGTCATCCGCAATCTCGAGCGCGCCGAGGACATCCCGCCCGCGGCGATGGCGGCGGGCATCGAGTGGCGCTGGACCACCTTTCCCGAGTTCCTCGACTGCCTGGAGGCGCTGCCCAAGGGCATCAACTACTCGGGCTACATCGGCCACTCGGCCCTGCGCACGTACGTGATGGGCGAGCGGGCCTTCGAGGAGCCGGCCGGCGAGAAGGATCTCCAGGCGATGGAGCGTGAGCTGCGCGACGCCATCCGCGCGGGCGCCATGGGCTTCACCACCTCGCGCTCGCCGGCCCACGAGACCCTCGACGGGCGCCCGGTCGCGAGCCGCGCCGCCTCGTGGGACGAGGTGCGGCGGCTGGTCTCCGTGATGGGCGACCTGAACGCCGGCCTGTTCGAGCTGGCCGGTGAGGGCGTGGACCGGGCCCCCGGCGATCCCAGCTTGCGCGAGTACCACGTGCGTCTGCGCGACCTGGCCGTCGAGACGGGACGCCCGGTCACCTTCGGGGTCTTCAGCCGCCGCGAGGTCCCGGACATCTGGCGCGCGTACCTGGCCCTGCTCGAGGAGACCGCCGCCGCCGGTGGCCGCATGTTCGCCCAGGTCCACAGCCGCTCGCTGAGCGCGCTGCTCTCGTTCAAGACGCAGCTGCCGTTCGACCGGCTCCCCGTGTGGAAGGAGCTGCGCGCGCTCCCGCTCGCCGAGCAGCAGCGGCGCCTGCGCGACCCGGACCTGCGCCGCCGGCTCGTCGAGGCGTCGGGCGCGCGCGACAGCCGGCGGCCCGTCGGGACGGAGGCGCGCCCCGCCGACTACGACTGGCTCCTCGTCTTCGACACGGTGGAAGGCCCGCACCGGACGGTGGCGGAGGTCGCGCGCGAGCGCGGCCAGCACCCGGCGGCGACCATGATCGACCTCGCGCTCGAGAAGAACCTGGACCTCTTCTTCCTCCAGCCGGTCGCCAACGAGGACCAGGACGCGGCGCTCGAGCTGATGCGCCACCCGCGCAGCGTCACGACGTTCTCGGACTCGGGCGCGCACGTCTCGCAGCTGATGGACTCGTCGCTCCAGACGCATCTGCTGAGCCACTGGGTGCGCACGAAGCGGGCGTTCACGCTCGAGCAGGCGGTGCGCATGATCACGCTCGTGCCGGCGACGCTCTGGGGCTTCGCCGACCGCGGGCTCATCCGCGAGGGGATGGCCGCCGACCTCATGGTCTTCGACCCCGACACGATCGCCGCCGAGATGCCGGAGGTGGTGGACGACCTGCCCGCCGGCGCGCGGCGCCTCGTGCAGCGCACGCGCGGCATCGCGGCGACGGTCGTCAACGGCGAGGTCCTGCTGCGCGACGGCAAGCACACCGGCGCGCTCCCCGGACGCCTGCTGCGCGGTCCCCTCGCACGGAGGGCGTGAGCCGTGCTGATCGTCGACGCGCAGGTGCACATGTGGGGCGCCGACACCAAGGACCGCCCGTGGCCGCCTGGCCGGGCCCACCAGGCGCAGAAGCCCTACCCCGTCACCAAGGAGCTGGTGCTCGCGGGCATGAAGGAGGCCGGCGTCGATCGCGTCGTCGTCGTGCCGCCGTCGTGGGAAGGGGACCGCAACGACCTCGCGCTCGAGGCGGCGCGGCTCTACCCCGACCGGTTCGCTGTGATGGGACGGCTCGCCCTCGAGAAGCCCGAGAGCCGGGCGCTCGTGGACGCGTGGAGGAAAGAGCCCGGCATGCTCGGTATGCGCTTCACGTTTCATACCGACCTCCAGCGGCCGTGGCTGACGGACGGCACGGCCGACTGGCTCTGGCCGGCCGCCGAGCGGGCCGGCGTCCCGCTGATGATCTTCCCGCCCGGCTCGATTCCCGCCGTGGACCGCATCGCCGAGCGCCATCCCGGCCTCAGGCTCGTCATCGATCACCTGGCCATCGGCACCGCCAAAAAGGACGACGAGGCGTTCGCCGGGCTGGCCGAGCTCTGCGCGCTGGCGCGGCGGCCCAACGTCGCGGTCAAGGCCTCGGCGCTGCCCTGCTACACCACTGAGCCGTATCCGTACCACGGGCTCCACAAGCACATCCGCCGGGTCTACGATGCCTTCGGCCCCCGGCGGACGTTCTGGGGTACCGACTGGACGCGGCTGACCTGCTCGTGGCGCCAGGCCATCACGCTCTTCACCGAGGAGCTGCCCTGGCTCTCGGCCGAGGACAAGGAGTGGATCATGGGCCGCGCCATCTGCGACTGGCTCGGCTGGCCGCTGCCGAAGAAGGCCTGACGGCTAGAGCAGGCGAAAGAGGCGGACGGGCGCGTCCACGTTCTTGAGCGGCCGGACGCCGAGGTCCTCCGCCTCCACCTCTCGCCCGAGGCGGGCGCGCGTCGCCTCGCTGATCACGATGTCGCCGCTCTCGGCGACGGCGGCCAGCCGCGCGGCGATGTTGGTGGTGAGGCCGGAGGCGGTGTAGGTCCAGCGCGTGCCCGCGCGCCCCTCGATCTTGGTCGCGCCGAGCTGGGCGGGCCCGGTGTTGACGCCGATGTGCATGGCGAGCGGATCGAAGCGCTCCGCCAGCTCCGCGTTCAGCTCTCGCGCCCGCCGGTGGATCGCCCGGGCCGTGTCCACCGCGGCGCGCGGATGATCGCCCTCGTGGAAGATCACCATGAGTCCGTCGCCCGCCGTCTCGTTGACGTCGCCGCCGTGCTTGACGATCTCGTCGAGAAACGCGCCGAAGTAGCGCTCGACGAGCGCGTCGAGCGTGTCCTGGCGCAGCCGCGCCGAGAGCCGCGTGTAGCCCGTGATGTCGGCGAAGATCACGCTCACCTCGGTCTCGCGCTTCTCCAGCGAAGGCGCCTCGGGGGACTCCTCGATCAGCTCGCGCACGCGCTGGGGGACGAACTTCGCGAGGCTGGTGCGGATGAGCAGGCTGCGCTCGAGCTGCTGGGCGTACTCAACCACCTGCCGGTGCGCCTCCGCGTTGGCCACCGCCACCGCCGTCTGGTCGGCCAGCGTCTCGAGCAGCGCCAGATCCTCGTCGGTGTAGGGCGCCTCCGAGCGCTTCGGTCCCAGCAGCAGGAGGCCGTGGACTCCGTCCTGGAAGCGCAGCGGCACGACGACCTCGGCGCGGAGCGCCCCGTACGCCGCGAGGGTCGCCGGCGCCACCGCGGCGAAGCGCGGGTCGGCCGCCACCTGGTAGCGCGACAGCGCGCCCGGCACCTCGCGGAGCACGGTCGCGATCGCGTCGGACGGCGCGCCGACGACGAGGCGCGGGTCGCGGACGTGCATGACCGACTCGATCGTGGCGGTGAGCCGGCGGGTGATCTCGTCGAGGTCGAGCAGGCTGGCCATGGAGCGGGCCAGCGCCTGGATGGCGCGCGCGTAGTCGTAGCGCTCCCGGAAGAAGGTGCGATCCACCGCCGCCCGCAGCCACTCACGCAGCGGGTTGAAGGCGAGCGCCACGGCGAACATGAACGCCCCGGAGAACCACGGCGAGCGCGCGAGATCGGCGCGGGCCAGGAGCGTGTTCGCCGTCGCGATGGCGAGCGCGTAGGCGGCGGTGATGACGCCGGCCAGGGCCGCGTAGACCACCGAGCGACGGATGACCACCGTCGCGTCGAACAGCCGGTAGCGCACCGTGGCGTAAGCGATGGCGAGCGGATAGATGAGGACGAGCGCCGAGCCGAGCTGCGGATCGACAGGGCTCCGGTAGAGCTGACTCAGGGGCGCGAGGGCGAGCGCGAGGTAGCAGCCCAGGCCGAGCCCGATGCCCACCAGCAGCACCGTCGTCTGCTGATTGATCAGCGGTGAGGCCGCCCGCCGGCGCGTGTCGAGGAGCGCCAGGATCTTGATGGGGAACGACACGATGCCGAGCGCCAGGAGGAGGCCGAGGGCGAGCGGGTACGGCCATCCCTCGAGGAACATCTCGGGCCTGAGCACGTTCACGGCGGCGAGCGTGAGTGTCGTCAGCGCCCCGAGCGCCGCACCCAGCGTGTAGAAACGGGGGATCACGCGATGGCGGCGCAGCCACGCCTCCCGCACCGGGTTCACGGGATAGGTCAGAAAGAAGATCCAGCCGTGGACCGAGAGCAGGGCTGCGACCGCGCCGACGAGGAAGGCGCCGTACTTCGCGAGCCCGAGCGTGGCATCGGGGGTGGCGACGTTCGAGACGGCCCACAGGCACATGTAGACGAGGAAGTTGCGGTTGGGCGCCCCCGCCGGGTTCTGCGCGTAGACGAACACGCCGAAGAGGAGCATCAGGCTCGAGACGAGGAAGTAGACGCCGAAGCGCTCGAGCACGTACGACCAGCCGAAGGGTCGCGGCGCCAGCCACACCTCCCGGCGCGTCCCGGCGCGCTCCACCTGGTAGCGCACGGGGGCCGGGCTCCGGCGCGCGCGCGCCAGCAGCGTGAGCGGGGAGCCGCCGTCGACCGCGACGATGCGATCGCCGACATCGAGCCCGGCCGCGCGCGCGTCGGGCTCGAGCCACGCGACGCGGTAATCGGGCGTCGCGAGGAAGCCGGGGTAGGGGCGCCCCACGTCGGCGGCGAGCCCGCCGAAGATCCCGAGGACCACGAGACCGCTCGCGGCCACGAGCAGCCTCCCGCTCACGTCGCTAGGCCTCGATCGCGATCCACGCGCGCCGCCCGATGCGTCGCGTGAGCCGCGACAGGACGTCGGCGAGCCACACCTGCCAGCCGTACTTCGCCCGCAGCGCCGCGTGCGCCCGCTCGATCGTTGCGGGCTCGGTGACGAGGCGGGCCGTCGCGTTCCGCCAGGCACCCTGCACGCGTCCGCGCGCATCCGAGGGCGCGACGCGCGCCCGCGACGACTGGCGCAAGCGCTTGACCTTGCCGGCCTCGCCCGCCGAGCACACGTAGAGCGTCCCGCCGACCGCCGCGAACCAGACGGGGGTCGCCACCTCGGAGCCGCTCTTGCGGAAGGTCGCGAGGACCAGGTAGCGATGCCGGTCGAGGTCGTCGATCGCGCTCACGCTGTGGCGATTTTACTTCTTGTTGTATGGTCGTGGGGCCACCACGAGCAGGAGGAGGGGGCCATGCGACTCAAGGACAAGGTCGTCATCGTCACCGGGGGCGCCAGGGGCATCGGTCACGCGTACTGCCTGGGCGCGGCCGCCGAAGGTGCGCGCGTCGTCGTGGCGGACGTGGCCGACCCGAAGCCGACGGGGCAGGAGGTCGAGGCGCGCGGCGCGCAGGCTCTCGCGCTCGAGTGCGACGTGTCGCGCGAGGCCGACACGCAGCGCCTGGCCACGGAGACGCTCGCGCGGTTCGGCCGGATCGACGTGCTGGTGAACAACGCCGCCCTCTACGGCACCCTGAGGCGTCGGCCCTTCATGGAGATCCCGCTCGAGGAGTGGGACCGCGTGATGTCCGTCAACCTCCGCGGCCTCTTCCTCTGCGCCCGCGCCGTGTTCCCGGCGATGAAGGCGCAGGGCAAGGGCAAGATCATCAACATCGCCTCGAGCACCTTCTTCAAGGGCGTCCCGCACTACATCCACTACACGACGTCGAAGGGCGGGGTCGTGGGGTTCACGCGTTCGCTCGCCCGCGAGCTGGGGGAGTTCGGCATCCGCGTGAACGCGATCGCGCCGGGCTTCACCCTGAGCGGTGAGAACGAGAAGAATATCTCCGAGGAGCGGAAGCGGGCCAACGTGGAGGCACGGATGCTGCAGCGCGCCGAGGTCCCGGCGGACCTCGTCGGGACGCTCGTCTTCCTGGCCTCGGACGCGAGCGACTTCATCACGGGCCAGACGCTCCTCGTGGACGGCGGCGGTAGCGTCCACTGAGGCGTTTCCTGCGTGTGTCACGTGGTGGACGCGCCACAATGACCTGCCATCGAGTCACGTGCTGTCCTAGATTCAGCCAACCCGCCCGGACTCCAGCAATTACCTGAGTGAGCTAACCCTCGTTCGTTACGAGGGTCTGGAGTTTGGTGGAACTGGCACTTCGTATGCTCGTCCGGTCCGTTCATGAAGCTCGCGCAGATCCTAATGACCATCGTTGCCGCGACGACGCTCGGCTTCGCTCCGGGGTTTGCCCAGGATGCGAGCATCGGAGTCAAGGCGCCGAGCCCCACGCCGGTCGCGACGCCTCCCACGATCCAGTACGAGGTAACCCGGCCGAGCGAGGACAACTACGCGCTCGGTGGCGCGCGGATCATCTATGACCCGGCTTTCTTGAGCGCGTTCTCGGTGCCCACCGAGACGCCGAACTCGACCGGGCGAGCCGGCCTGGCGGGCTGGTCGACGCCCAACGCGCCGGTCGCCGGCAGCGTCGCCGGCTTCAAGGAGATCAACGGCTGGCTCGGGTTCGGCTTCGCCGTGAGCTGGGGCGGCCCGCCGCCCCGGAAGCCGGTGACGCGGCGCCCTCCGCTCAAAGACGCGGCGCTCCCGGGAGCCCCCGACACCTCCCGGTAGCGCAATCTCGCCGTTCGGGAACGGCGATGGGGTAGGCTACTCCCGCCGTGGCCGGGGCCACGGGGAGGAGCCGAACATGCCAGGAGTCGATCGGCGGGAATTCCTGAAGGCCACCACGCTCACGGCCGTCGCGCTGTCGAGCGGCCTCGCCACCCGGCGCGCCGCCGCGCAGGGCAAGACCGGCGGCACGCTCGTCTTCGCGAGCACGGCGCTGCCACCCAACATCGAGCCCCACATGCAGGGGCTCGACATCTGGCAGAAGCGCAAACCGCTCATCTACGAGAACCTCGTGGTGGTCGACGAGGCCCTCGAGCCGAAGCCGGAGCTGGCCGAGCGCTGGGAGCAAAAGTCGCCGACCGAGTACGTCTTCCACCTCCGCCGCGGCGTCAAGTTCCACAGCGGCAAGGAGCTCGACGCCGACGACGTGAAGTACACCTACGATCGCGTCCGCGACCCGAAGGTGAGCCCCGGCGCGAACGATCTCTTCTCGATCAAGCAGATCGACGTGGTCGACCGTCACACGGTGCGCTTCACGCTCACGGCGCCGGTCGCGACGTTCCTGATCAACCTGGCGGGGAAGTACAACGGCGTCGTCCCGAAGGGCGCCGCGGGCGACGGCAAGGAGCTCTTCGTGAAGGCGATCGGCACCGGGCCGTTCGCCGTGGCCGAGTTCGACCCGAGCCGACGGCTCACCCTCAAGCGCCACCTCGTCTACTGGGGAGCCCAGAAGCCCCTGCTCGACGAAATCGTCTTCCAGGCGATCCCGGACGAGTCGTCCGTGGTTGCCGGCCTGCGCACCGGGCAGGTGGCGATGGCGGAGTTCTCCTCCGCCCTGAACTACCAGGTGGCGCGCGGCATCGCCACGCTCGACACGGTGCAGGCGCCCTCCACGCGCTGGGTCGTCCTCGACCTGGCGGGCGATCAGGAGCCGACGAGCCGGCTCGAGGTGCGCCAGGCCATCGCGCTCGCCATCGATCGCGCCGCCATCTTGCAAATCGCCGGCTCGGGCCTCGGCCAGCGCCTCGGCGTGCTGCCGCCAGGCATGAAGGGCTGGGCGCTGCCCTGGCAGGAGCTGCCGAACCAGCAGCGCGACCTCGCCAAGGCGAAGGCCCTCTTACGAACGGCCGGCTTCGCCGGGCGCGTGCCGATGAAGATCCGCAACATCGTCGGGTTTCCCGCGCTCGCCGCCGCGCTGCCGGTGATCGTCGACAACCTCAAGGAGGCCGGCATCGACGCGACCGTCGAGACCGTGGACGGCGGCGTGTGGATCAAGGACTGGATCGTGCCGCAGTCGCCGCCCACGATGAACGACTGGGGCGGCTTCGTCGATCCCGACCAGACGTTCTTTCGTCACTTCCACTCGGCGCCGGCCGGCAAGGACTTCCGCCGCTGGGGCAGCAAGAAGGCCGACGAGCTGCTCGAGACCGGCCGCGCCACGCTCGAGCGCGCCCGCCGCAAGCCCATCTACGACCAGCTCCAGCAGCTCCTGGCGGAGGACCCGATCAGCATTCCGCTCTACTCCCCGGACCTCCTCTACGCGATGCAGAAGAGCCTCAGGGGCTTCCAGCCGCACCCGACCGGTTTCTACTACGGCCTCCGGTTCGCCTGGCTCGAGCGCTGAGGTGACGCGGATCCGCGCACGGGGTCCACGGCTGATCTGAGGCGTCAGGCATGAGCGCCTACGTCGCCCGGCGGCTCACCCTGCTCGGCGTGAGTGTCCTCGTCTTCGGCATGGTCCGCCTAGTCCCGGGGACGATCGTCGAGCAGCTCCTGGGACAGGCGGCGATGGGCTCGCCCTAGGTCCTCGCGAGCTTCCGCCGCTTCTTCGGCCTCGACCGCCCCGCCCACCTGCAATATATCGACTGGCTCGGCGGCGCCCTCCGGGGCGACCTCGGCGTCTCCTGGCTCTCGGGCAAGCCCGTGCTGGCGCTCTTCCTCGAGCGCCTGCCGGTCTCCGCCGAGCTCGCGCTGCTCGCCGTGGGCTGGTCGCTCCTGCTCGGCGTACCGCTCGGCACCGCGTCCGCGATGTGGCGGGGCGGCGCGCGCGACGGCGCGATCCGGGTGGGCGCCACGCTCGGCCTGTCGCTGCCCGCCTTCTGGCAGGGGACCGTGCTGATCCTGCTCTTCTCCGTCTACCTCGGCTGGATGCCGTCGCTCCAGTGGGTCTCGCTGGCGCGGAACCCGGCCGCGAACCTGGCGACGATGGCGCTGCCCGCGCTGACGCTCGGCACGGCGACGGCGGCGATGATCACGCGCATGTCGCGCTCCTCCATGCTCGACGTGTTGGGGCGCGAGTACATCCGTACCGCGCGCGCCAAGGGCGTGTCGGAGCGGCGCGTGACCTTCCACCACGCCCTCCGCAACGCGCTGATCCCCGTGGTGACGGTCGCCGGCGTGCAGCTCGGCTACATCGTCGGCGGCATCGTCGTGGTCGAGGACGTCTTCACGCTTCCGGGCGTCGGGCGCCTGCTCCTCGACGCGATCTTCCAGCGCGACTACCCGGTGGTGCAGGGGGTCATCCTGCTCCTCGGCGCGATCTTCATGACGCTGAACCTCTGCGTGGACCTGCTCTACGCGGCGCTCGACCCGAGGCTCCGCCGTGCGTGAGCCCGGTCGCGCGCGCTGGCGCCGCGCCGCGCGGAGCCCGCTGTTCCTGGCGGCGTGCCTGGCCCTCGCGGCGCTCGTCGGCGCGGGCCTGCTCGCCGAACTCGTCGCGCCCTACTCACCGACCGCGGTGGACGCGCCCCAGGTCTTCCGCGGCCCGAGCGCGAGCCACCCGTTCGGGACCGACCGCTTCGGCCGCGACGTCCTCTCGCGCATCCTCTTCGGCATCCGCGTCTCGCTCGGCATCGCCGGCGCGTCGATCCTCGCCGCCGTCGGCGTGGGCGGGGTCCTCGGCCTCCTGGCCGGGCTCGGCCGCGCCGTGGACCAGCTCCTCGGCCGCGTCATGGACGTCTTCTTCGCGTTCCCGCCGATCCTGCTCGCGATCGGCGTCGCCGCGGTCCTCGGCGCCGGGCCGGGTGTAGCCGTCGTCGCGATCGCGACCGTCTACGCGCCCTTCTTCTTCCGCGTCGTCCGGGCGAGCGTCCTGGCCGAGTCGGCGCAAGTCTACGTCGAGGCGGCCGAGGCGCTCGGCGCCGGCCGCGCCGCCGTCCTCGTGCGCCACATCCTGCCCAACGCGCTCTCGCCGGTCATCGTCCAGACGGCCGTGTGCCTGTCCTACGCGATCCTGATCGAGTCCGCGCTCTCCTACCTCGGCGTCGGCGTCCAGCCGCCCGCGCCCTCCTGGGGCGCCATCCTGAACGAGGGCAAGGAGTTCCTGGCGCTGGCGCCGTGGGTCTCGCTCTTTCCGGGTGGCGCGATCGTGCTGGCCGTGCTGGCGTTCAACATCATCGGCGACGGGCTGCGGGACGCCCTCGATCCGAGAGCGGAGGTGCGGTGACATGCGCTTCGGAAGTTGGGCTAATTAGCAGTCAGCGCGGCTTCACGGAGAACACCACGCGGCGATTCTGCGACCGGCAGGCCTCGGTCGGGTCCGGGCAGAGCTGGATCTCGTTTCCGAAGCTCACGGTCGAGATGCGCTCGGCGGCGACGCCGCGCGAGACGAGGTACTCGCGCGCCGCCCCTGCCCGGCGCTCACCGAGGGCCAGGTTGTACTCCGCGGTGCCCCGCTCGTCGCAATACCCCTCGATCCGCACGAGCATGTGGGGGTTCGCCTTGAGCCACTCGGCGTTGGCCTCGAGGATCGTCGCGTCGTCGGGCCGGATCGCGGACTTGTCGAAGTCGAAGTAGACGGGCTTCACCGCGTCGATGCTCGCGAACTCCGCCGCGGTGGGCCGGGCCGGCTCGGGCGCCGGGGGCGGGGGCGCGGGGGCGACGGCGACGGGCTCGGGCGCCTTCGGCGGCTCGGGCGCGACGGGCTCCGGCGCGGGGGCTGGCGGCGGCGGGGGAGGCGGCGCAGGCGCGGCGGCGACCGGCGCGGGTGGCAGGACGCGCGTCAGCACGATCCGCACGGTGGGCGCGGTGACGAGTCGGCCACCGAGGGCGTGGCGCATGACGACCTGGCTGCCCGAGACTTCGAAGTCCACGCGAACGCCGCTGAGCCCGGCGTCGATCACCGTCTCCGGCATCGCCTGGGTGACGCCCGTGGTGTGGAGCGCGAGCCGTCCGGTGCCGGAGGCGCCCTGCTGGACGAGACGCGCGGTCGCGTCGTCACGACGCGCCAGGCCGTCCACGTCGTCGAAGCCTCCCCACGCCCCGACCCACTGGCCGGAGATGTCCACGGTCGGCGGTGCACCGGCCGTGGAGTCGGCCGCCTGCATCGTGCCGCAGCCGGTCACCGCGAGCCCGATGGCCACCAATAGAAGTCCGACTCGTCGCATGCCGCCCTCCTTCATCGATGTCCACCGAGAGGTCGTGCAAAGAGGATACCGGACCGCGCGCACACGTGTTCTCGCGAACTTAACGAGCGCGACGTGGGGCAGCCTGACACTCGACAGCGTCGGCGGCTCATCACACTGAGCGACGCCCGTCTGTCTCAGGCCACCCACGGTTCACGCCGGCCTCGCGGACCCCGCTACAGATGAGCATAGTGACGCGCACATGAAATGTACGCATTATTTGATGACTCGTGCCACGCGCGAATGCCGCGCGCTATCCCACCTCAGCGCGGATCTTTGCGTGCAGCGCCTCCAGCGCGTCGAGCATCGCGTCGACCGACCGCGCGCCGGCCTGGAAGATCGCGGTCGCGTTGAGCGAGACCCACCCGAAGCCCATCGCCTGGAGCTCGACGACGCGCGCGACGACGCGGTCGAGCTCGGCGTAGAAGCGCCGGCCCTCGGCGTCCCGCGGGGGCGGCGCGACCATGCTCTGCAGGCCGATGGCGGCGGGATCGCGGCCGGCAGCCTCGGCGTGGCCGCGGATGGCGCCGAGGGCGCGCCGGGCGCTGTCGGCGTCGGTGACGCGGCTCGCGAGCCAGCCGTCGCCCAGCTGCCCCACGCGGCGCCAGGCGGGCTCGGACATGCCGCCGATCCAGAGGGGGAGCCGGCGTCCCTGGGGCGGCTTCGGCTCCATGGCCATCGCCGTCACGCGGTAGTGCCGGCCCTCGAAGTCCACCTGGGCGTCGCTCCAGCAGGCGCGCAGCAGCCGGATGGCCTCGTCCATCCTGGCGCCTCGCGTGCGGAAGTCCTCGCCGAGCGCCTCGTACTCCGACTCCTGCCAGCCGACGCCGACGCCGAGGCGCACGCGGCCGCCCGAGAGCGTGTCGAGCGTGCTGACCTGCTTGGCGACGAGCGTCGGGTGGCGCTGCGGCAGCACGAGCACCTCGGTGCCGAGGGTCACGCGCTCGGTGACGGCCGCGAGGTGCGCGAGGATCATCAGCGCCTCGAGGATGGGCATGGTGGGCGTGTAGGGGCCCGCGAGGCGCCCGGCGATCGGGTAGCCCATGACGACGTGGTCGAAGACGTCGATGTGGTCGTAGCCGATCTGCTCGATCCCCCGGGCGAAGCGGAGCACGGCGGCGGGGCCTTCGCGGTACGAGACGCTCGGGAATTCGACGCTGAGCTTCACGACGCGCGCGTGCGTCCGCCCGTGATCTCACTGCACATTGTCAGGCTCTGGCTCGATGTCACGGTCCTGCTCGATCGCGCAAAACTGGATCTCGAGGCGAACCAAGGCGAAGCCGGTGGAGAGCTCGGCGTTCTGCACCGGCACGAGGCTGCCGTCGATGACGTAGCACGCGGCCGGGCAGAGCCCCGACGTTTCGGTGGGCCCGACTGGAATCCTAAAGGTGCCGGTGAACGACACACTCGTGCCGACCAACGACGCCAATTCCGGAAACGTCTGGGCGTCAACCGTGCCGATCTGGAAGCGGCCGGCCAGCGAGAGGAGCGGCAGTCCGGGAACCGACGTGACGGCCCCTCGAAACGTTCCGCTGATCACCGGAACGTTCGGCACGTGAACCGAGGAGTTGGAGGGCATGTTGATGACCACGTCGAAGGTGCCGGAGGTCGACCCATTCCCGGTCTGGGCGTCGAGGCGGCTCCTGCCAACGCCGCTCACCGTGCAGTGCGCGAGGCCAGGAACATTGGCCAGCATGGCGGAGGGGCACAACGGCGTGCCGATCAGCGTGAAACCCATGAGCGGGGAAGCCGCCTCGCGGAGGAAGACACCGTCGTCGACGCCGAACGTGACGCGCTCAGCGGTCTCATAGAGCCATGCGTTGGCCCCGGCCGGCGGCGCCGGGAACTCGGCGTGGCTGCTCGAGGGGAGCAACAAGACTGCGAAGCCGACGAGAATCGGTATGCGTTTCAGCATCCGTCGCTCCTTTTGGGGGGTGCCCCGTCGGCCGCGTCAGAAGATGAAGGTCAGCGTCTCCGGCAGCGGCCCCGCGATCGGGACTTCGACGGCGGCTCACTATCACGCGGCGGTCGCGGGATGTCAAACGATCGCTCCGACGGCGGCTTGACTCGCCCGCGCGCGCGGCGCTACCCTCCGCGTCATGTCCTGGACCAACCCGCAGTACCTCGTGGAGACCGACTGGCTGGCGGCGCACCTCGAGGACCCGACGCTGCGCGTGCTCGAGTGCACGGCGATCCTCCACACGCCGCCCGAGGGCGGCTATCGCGCCGAGTCCGGGCGCGCGACGTGGGCCGCCGGCCACATCCCGCGGAGCGGCTTCGCCGACCTCACCGCCGACCTCTGTGACCGCACGTCGCCACTGCGCTTCATGATGCCGCCCGCCGAGCAGCTGGCGGCGTCGATGGCGCGGCTCGGGGTGGGCGAGGGCACGCGCGTCGTGCTGTACGACCGCTTCGTGAACATGTGGGCGGCGCGTGTCTGGTGGATGCTGCGCGCGGTCGGCTTCGACGAGGCGGCGGTGTTGAACGGCGGCTGGCGTACGTGGACGCTCGAGGGCCGCCCGACCTCCACCGAACCGTGCGCCTACCCGCCCGGGCGCTTCGTGGCCCGGCTGCGGCCGGACCTGTTCGCCGGCAAGGGCGTGGTGCTCGCGGGCCTCGGGGAGCGCGCCACGTGCGTCCTGAATGCGCTCACCGACGAGCAGCACCGCGGCGGCGGCGTCACGTACGGCCGGCCCGGGCGCATCGCCGGCAGCGCGAACGTCCCCGCGCGGTCGCTGGTGGACCCGAAGACCCACGCCTACCTGCCGGCCGACGTCCTGCGCGAGCAATTTGCCGCTGCGGGGGCGCTCGCGGCGGGGCGGGTGATCACCTACTGCGGCGCCGGCATCGCCGCGAGCAGCGACGCGTTCGTGCTGACGCTGCTCGGCCACGGCGGCGTGGCCGTGTACGACGCCTCGCTCTCCGAGTGGGCCACCGACCCGTCGCTCCCGATGGAGACGGGCTGAGCCCGTGCCGGTTACACACTTCGACATCGCGCTCCAGCGCGCGCTGGCCGGCGGCCGCGCGTTCGGTGGCGTCGGGCCCTACGAGGAGCTGAAGGGGCGGCTCCGCTTCGCCCTCGACCCCGAGCATCCCGCGAACGCGCGGATCACCGACGTGGGCCAGGCACCGAGGAACCGCGACGGGCAGGTGGAGTTCGCGGCCGACGTCTCGATCCTGCTGCCCGTCGAGCGCGCCCGCGGCAACGGGCGCGTGATCCTCGACGTCGTGAACCGCGGCTACACCGTCACCGTGCCGAACTTCAACCACGCCACGCGGCCGGCGTTCGCGCCGGGCGCCGACCCGGATCCGGCCATCGACGTCGGCGACGGGTTCCTGATGCGGCGCGGCTATGCCGTCGTGTCGTGCGGCTGGCAGTGCGACGTGCCCGAGCTTCCGGGACTCCTCAGACTCGAGGCACCGGAGGCGCGCGACGGCAACGGCCGACCGCTCCACGGGCGCGTCTACGTGAATCTCCAGGCGCCGGAGCCGGTGCCGCACTTCCTCCTCTCGGACCGCGGCCACCTGGCGTATCCCGCGGCCGATGTCGACGAGCCCGACGCGGTCCTGCTCGTACGCGACCAGCTGGACGGCGACGCGCGCACGATCCCCCGGGCCCGATGGCGCTTCGCGCGCGTGACGGACGGCCGCGCCGTCCCCGACGCGCGCCACGTCTGGCTCGAGGGCGGCTTCGAGAAGGGGCGCCTCTACCAGGTCGCGTACACGGCCGTCGGCGCGCCGGTCCTGGGCGTGAGCTTCGCCGCGCTGCGCGAGTGCGTGTCGTGGCTCAAGTACGGCACCGAGGCCCAGGCGAACCCGGGGGCCGGCAGGCTGCGCTGGGCGTACGCCTACGGGCGCTCGCAGACCGGCCGCCTCCTGCGCACGCTCGTCTACTGGGACCTGAACCTCGACGAGCAGGGCCGTGAGGCGCTCGACGGGATCATCGCGAACGTGGCCGGCGGGATGCGGGGTGAGTTCAACCAGCGCTTCGGTCAGAACTCGAAGGACCGGCCCCAGATGATGGCCCACGTGTTCCCGTCGACCGACGTGGCGACGACGGATCGCGTGACGGGCCTGACCGACGCGCTCCACCGACGCCTCGAGGCGCGGGCGAGCCGGCTCAAGGTCTTCTACACGAACACGTCGGCCGAGTATCATCGGGGCGACGCGTCGCTCGCTCACACCGACGCCGACGGCCTCCGCGACGTCACGCCCGGGGCAAACACACGCGTCTATCACTTCGGCGGCACGGAGCACGGGCTCGGCGTCTGGCCTCCGTCCGACACCGCGGTCGTGGCCGCCGATCCGGCCGGGTGGGCCGAGCGCTCGCAGCACGTGCGCGGCGTCGTGAACTACGGCCGCCTGCTCCGCGCGTGTCTGGTGAACCTCGACCGCTGGGTCACCGAGGGCGTCGAGCCGCCGCCGAGCCGGCACCCGCGGCTCGACGACGGCACCGCGGTGCCGCCCGAGTCGCTCGACAAGGCGTTCGGCCGCATCCCGGGTGCCTCGTACCCGCGGCATCACGCACGCCCGCGCCGGCTCGACTTCGGCGCCGACGCCGAGCTTCGCGTGATGACGCGGGTGCCGCCGCGCGAGGGCCCCGCGTTCGGCGCGCGCGTCTCGGCCGTGGACGAGGACGGCAACGAGGTGGCCGGGATCGCCGTGCCCGAGGTGCGCGTGCCGCTCGCGAGCCACACCGGCTGGAACCTGCGGCACCCGGACATCGGGGGCGGGGAGCAGCTCCTCGTGTTCGCCGGCGCGACCATCCCGTTCGCCCGGACGCGGCGGGAGCGCGAGGCGGCCGCGGATCCCCGGCCGTCGATCGAGGAGCGCTATCCCTCGCGCGACGCGTATCTCGGGCACGTCCGCCGCGCGGCGCGGGAGCTCGTCGCCGAGCGCTACCTGCTTCTCGAGGACATCGAGCTCTCGGTCACGCTCGCCGCCCGCTTGTGGGACTGGCTCGCCGGCCAGGCCCCGAGCCCCTCGTCGCGATAGCGTCACGCGCGTCCATTGACCCCGCACGCGATCGCGCTGGCCAGTGCCATGTGCTCCGCGGTCGCGACGACGCTGATCCAGCGCGGCCTGCGGCGCTCGAACTTCTACGCGGGCTTCTGGATCAACGTCACCGTCGGCATGGTCGGCCTGTGGTCCGCCGTCCTCCTGCTCGTCCCGCGCAGCGAATACAGCTGGCGCGCGGTGCCCTACTTCGTCGCCTCGGGCGTCGTGGGCACGGCGGCGGGCCGGCTCTTCAGGGTCGCCGCGATCGACAAGGTCGGCGCGTCCGTCGCCGCCGCGATCCTCAACCTGGCGCCCCTGATCTCCACGGGCCTGGCCATCCTGCTCCTGGGCGAGCGGGTCACGCCGCCGATCCTCGCCGGCACGCTCGTCATCGTCCTCGGCACCATCCTACTCTCGCTGAGCGGGAGGCACGTCGGCTTTCGCCCACGCGATCTCGTCTACCCGTTCTTGTCGGCGTCGTGCTTCGGCGTGGTGGCGATCATCCGCAAGCTCGGCCTGGGCCTGGCCGGGCCGCTTTTTGACTCGGCCATCAACATCACCGCCGCAATGGTCGCGGCCAGCGCCTTCGTCCTCGCGTCGGGGCACGGGGGGGCGCTGCGCTGCGACGCCCGGAGCCTCTTCTACTTCGTCGGCGGCGGCGTGGCGGAGAACACCGGAGTCTTCCTCGTGCTGGTGGCGCTCGGCCTGGGCGACGTGAGCGTGGTCATTCCCCTGGCCGGGACGGCGCCGCTCTTCGTGCTCCTGCTGGCCTACCTCTTCCCGAGCGCGGTGGAGAAGCTCGGCTGGCGCGTCGTCGTGGGCGCGGTGCTCATCGTCCTCGGCGTGTTCCTGCTCATGGGCTGGTGAGGGCAGACGATCCGCTCCCGCCGAGGCGCGGATCGAGCGCGTCGCGCAGCCCGTCGCCGACGAGGTTGAATGCCAGCACCGCGAGCATGATCGCGACGCCGGGCACGGTCGCGACGTGCGGCGCGACGAGCAACACGTCACGGCCGGTGGATATCATCAGGCCCCACGACGCGGTCGGCGGCTGAACGCCGAGGCCCAAGAAGGAGAGCGCCGCCTCCAGCAGGATCGCGTTCGCCATGAAGAGCGTCGCGTAGACGATGAGGCCCGGGAGCACGTTGGGCAGGATGTGGCGCCGGAGCACGGCGGGCGCGGGCGCGCCGAGGGCGCGGGCGGCGCCGACGTACTCCGTCTCCCGCAGCGCGAGCACCGAGCCGCGGACGATGCGTGCCACGGCGGGCACGCCCCAGATGCCGACGGCGAGCGTCGTGTTGAGCGCGCCGGGCCCCAGGGCGGCCACGATGGCGATCGCCAGCAAGAGATAGGGAAAGGCCAGGAGGATCTCGACGCCGCGCATCAGCAGGGCGTCGAGCCAGCCGCCGGTGAAGCCGGCGGCGACACCGAGGAGCAGGCCGAAGGCGAGCGCGATCGTCACCGACAGCCCGCCCACCAGGAGCGCCACGCGCGAGCCGTAGATGACGCGCGAGAGGATGTCGCGTCCGAACTCGTCGGCGCCGAGCAGATACTTGCCCCCGGGCAGCGCACGCTTCTCGACGAGGCTCTGGCGCGCGGGGTCGTACGGCGCGAGCCAGGGCGCGAGCGCGGCCGTGAGCGCCAGGAGGGCGACGAGCGCCAGGCCGGCGAGGGCGAGGCGGTTCGTGCGGAAGCGCCTCCAGGCCTGGCCCACGCTCAGCCTTGACGCGCGATGCGCGGGTCGAGCGCGCCGTAGGAGAGGTCCACGAGCAGGTTCACGACGACGAAGGCGAGCGCGAAGACGAGCACCGCGCCCTGCAGCAGGACGTAGTCGCGGGCGAAGATGGCCTTGACCATCAGCCGGCCGAGCCCCGGCCATGAGAAGACCGTCTCCGTGAGGACGGCGCCGCCCATGAGCTGCCCCGACTGCAGGCCGAGCAGCGTGAGGATGGGGATGAACGCATTGCGGAGCGCGTGCTTGCCCAGGACCCAGACCTCGCCCACGCCCTTGGCCCGCGCCGTCCGGACGTAGTCTTCCCGCAGGACGTCGAGCACGGCCGCGCGGGTCATCCGCGCGACCATCGCCACCGACGGCAGCGCCAGCGTGACCGCGGGCAGCACCAGGTGGGCGAACGAGCCCGCGCCGCCCACGGGCAGCCAGTTGAGCCAGAGCGAGAACACGACGATCAGCACGAGCCCCGTCCAGAAGATCGGCATCGACAGGCCGAAGAGCGAGGCCAGGCGGGCCACGGCGTCGAACAGCGAGTTCGGCCACACGGCGGAGACGACGCCGGCGGCGATGCCCACGGCCGCCGCGATGACCAGCGCCGCGACGGTCAGCTGGAGGGTCGCCGGCCAGGCGTCGGCGAGCTCCGCGGCCACGGGGCGGTTCTGCTGCATCGACCGGCCGAGGTCGCCGCGCAGCAGGTGGCCGACGTAGTCGAGATAGCGCACGACAAAGGGCTTGTCGAGGCCGAGATGCTCGCGCAGGGCGGCGACGGCGTCCTTGGTCGCGTGCTCGCCCAGCATCAGCGTCACCGCGTCGCCCGGCAGCAGGTCCACGGTGAGCATGACGACGAAGACCACGCCGAGCAGCACGGGCACGGCGAGGAGGAGGCGACGGAGCGTGAACGTCAGCATCCGCCGCCTCCCGCGGGCACCGCTACTTGTCGAGCCAGGTCTTCCAGAGGGCCAGGTTGTACTCGACGGGGTGGATGCCGAAGCCCTTCACCGCGGCGCGCGTGACGATGATCTCCTTGGTCGTGTACACCGGGATCCACACCATCTCCTTCGCGAGGATGTCCTGCGCCTCTCCGTAGAGCTTCTCGCGCTCGGTCTGGTTCAGGCTCCGGCGCGCCCGCTCGACGAGCGTGTCGAGCCTCGGATTCTCGTACCGCGACGTGTTCCACCCCGCCGGCGGCACCTGCTTCGAATGGAAGAGCGCGAAGAGCGAGTAGTCGGCATCCGCGTTCGACGTCACCCAGCCCAGCGTGAACAGATGGTGGTTGAGCGGGTTGCCGCGGAGCTGCGGGAACACCGTGCCCCACTCGAGGAACTGCGCCTTGGCCTCCACCCCGACGTCCTTGAACATGGCCTGCACGGCCTCGGTGATCTCGGCGTCCTTGGGATAGCGCCCGCGCGCCGCGATCCAGGAGAGGCTGAGCCGCTGCCCGCCCTTCTGCATGATCCCGTCGGGCCCCGGGGTGAAGCCGGCCTTCCCCAGGAGGGCCCGGGCGCGGGCGCGATCGAACGGGTACACGCTGTCGAGCTGCATGTCCTTGTAGCCGAACACGCCCGGCGCCAGGACACCGCGCGCCGGCCCCGCCGAGCCTTCCATGATGTTGTCGAGGATCGCCTGGCGATCGACGGCGTGGAGCAGCGCCTGCCGCACGCGGACGTCGTCCAGCGGCGGAAGGCCGGCGTGCATGCCGACGAAGACGACGCGGATGCCGGTCGTCTCGTGGACCGTGTACTTCGAATCGCGACGCAGCGCCGGGAGCTGGGCCGGCGAGGGGAAGAGCACCATGTCGGCGTCGCCGGTCTGGAGCGCGATCATCCGCGCGCCTTCCTCGGGCACGACCTTGAAGATCACGCGATCGACCAGCGCCTTGTCGCCCCAGTAGTCCGCGTGGCGCTCGATGATGACGTGGGTGTTGGTCTTCCACTCCACGAACTTGAAGGGCCCCGTGCCCACCGGCGCCCGGCTGAAGTCGGCGCCTAGCCGCTGCACCGCGGCGGGCGACACGATGCCCATGCAGTACATGGCCAGCGTCCGGAGGATCGGGCCGTAGGGCTCGCGGGTCAGGATATCGACCGTGAGGTCGTCCACGACCTCGGCGCCCGCGAGCGAGCCCGCGAGGCTGGCCCAGCGCGCCGGCGGGGTGCCATGCAGCGCGCGGTCGTAGGTGAACTTCACCGCGGCGGCGTTGAAGGGCGTGCCGTCGTGAAATTTCACTCCGGGGCGCAACTTGAAGCGCACCTTCGTGGGCGACATCACCTCGTACGAGGTCGCCAGCACGGGCTTGATCTGCATCTTCTCGTCGAGCGTCAGGAGGCCCTCGAGCATGTTGAAGTAGACCCAGGCGCCGGGCGCGGTGGTCTCGAGGTTCGGCTCGAGCGAGACGGGGTCCGTCGGCCGCACGATCGTGAGCGTGCCGCCGCGCTTCTGCGCCGAAACCGGCGCGGCGAGGGCCGCGACGAGCGCCAGGCCGAGCAGCGCGACGGCGAGGCGGGAGACGAGGGTGCGCATGGCTAGCTCCTTTTCGATTCGCGCGCCTCGGCCGGTACGGCCGCGGCGACGAGCTCGTCCACGTTGCCCCACGCCATGACGCGCCGGCCGGCCTCGAGGTCGGAGACCATCGAGATGAGCCGGCGAGTGAGCGGCATGGCCAGGCCGAGCGTCTCCGCCTTGGCCACCGTCGCGCCGAGCAGCGCGCCGACCTCGGTCGGGCGCTTCCGCACGGCGAGGTCGCGCCAGATGCCGGTCTTGGTCTTCGTGTGCGCGCGGTAGTGGGTGGCGACGATCGCCATGGCGCGCTCGCGCGCGGCCGGGTCGCCCCGCCCGGCGGCCCGGTAGAGCGCGGGGTCGTACTCGTCGAAGGCCTCGAGCCGGATGCCGGCCGCCTCCGCCACCGCCATGTTTTCCACGACGAGCGCGACCAGCATGCGCTGGACGCGCGGCGAGCGCTCGACGACCTCGTAGACGTGCGCGTCGACGACCGCGGTGGCGATCAGCAGCGCGCCGTAGACGTGCTTGGCCCACGTGTAGCCGAGGATGTTCGTGCTGACCCGCGTCGGCGCCACCGCATCGAGGAGCTTTCGAAGACGCTCGACCCGATCGCTCACGCGGCCGTCGAGCTCGCCGAGGACGAGGGCACCCGTGCCGCCGTGCAGGATCCGCCCCGGCGCCACCCAGTCGGCCGCCCAATTGACCAGGCACCCGACGGTGCGCCGCGCGCCCAGGGCAGCGGCGATCAGCTCCTCGTTCAGGCCGTTCTGGAGCGAGACGATGGCGCCGTCGGCGGCGAGCCGCGGTGAGAGCACCGCGAGCGCGCCCGGCGTGTCCTGGGATTTGACCGCCAGCAGCACGAGCGGAAGGCCGTGACCGAGGGCCGAGGGCGTGAGCGCGCGGACCGGCACCGTGAACGGGCCGTCGCGCCGGTCGATCGTGAGCCCGCCCCTGTTCATGGCGGCGACGTGATCCTCCGCCCGGTCCACGAGCAGCACGTCGTGACCGGCCCGCGCCAGCATGGCGCCCGTCACGCCGCCGATGGCCCCGGCGCCGTACACCGTGATCGTCATCGAGCTCACCTCGCGCGCCTCGCGAAGATGCCGCGAATGATGCGGCGAAACACTGTCAACTTCAACTCCTGATTGCGCTATCCTCTCCCGGATGGATCGCCCCGGCGTCTCGCTGAACAGCGTCACGTACCGCTGGCCGACACACCCCGTGGTCGTCGTCTGCATCGACGGCGGCGATCCGGCGTACTTCGAGCAGGGCGTCCGGGACGGGGTCCTGCCGCACGTGGCGCGCTTCCTGAAGCAGGGGTTCGGCGCGGTCGCCGACGGAGACATGCCGAGCTTCACGTGCCCGAACAACATGTCCATCGCGACAGGCGCGCCGCCGGCCATCCACGGCATCTCGGGCAACTTCTACCTGGACCGCGCGACGGGCGAGGCGGTGGTGATGACGGGGCCCGAGCTCCTGCGCTCGCGGACGCTCATGGCGGAGTTCTCGCGCCGCGGCGCCAGGGTCGTCTCGATCACGGCGAAGGACAAGCTCCGGAGGCAGCTCGGCAAGGACATGGACCTCACGGGCGGGAGCGTCAACTTCTCCTCCGAGTGCGCCGACCAAACATCGCTCGCGGAGCACGGGATCGAGGACGTCCAGGCCTTCGTCGGTCGGCCGAAGCCCGATATCTACTCGCCCGAGCTCTCACTCTTCGTGCTGGAGGCGGGTGTGAAACTGCTCGCCGAGCGGCGGCCGGACATCCTCTACCTCTCGCTCACCGACTACATCCAGCACAAGTACGCGCCCGGGGAGCCCGAGGCGAACCGCTACTACGCGAGCCTGGACGCCCTGTTCGGTCGGCTGGACGCGCTCGGCGCCGTCGTCGCGCTCACGGCCGACCACGGGATGAGCGACAAGTCCAACGCCGACGGCTCGCCGCGGGTGATCTGGCTCCAGGACGTGCTCGATCGCGCGCTCGGCCGAGCCACGAGCACGGTGATCTGCCCGATCACCGACCGCTTCGTCGCGCACCACGGCGCCCTCGGCGGCTTCGTCCGCGTCTACTGCTCCCGGGGCCAGGACGTGCGGGACGTCATGCGTGTCGCCGAGGGGCTCGACGGCGTCGCGGCGGTCTTCGACCGGGAGACGGCGGCGCTGACGTTCGACCTGCCGCTCGACCGTGAGGGCGACGTGGTGGTCATCGGCCGCGCCGACACGTGCCTCGGCGCGGCGGCGGCGGACCACGACCTCTCGGGGCTCCGGGGCCATCGGCTGCGCACGCACGGGGCGCTCGCGGAGGCGCGGGTGCCCTTCATCCTGAATCGCCCGCTGACCTCGGCGTACGCGAAGCGCGCGGCCACGCGCACGCTCCGGAGCCGGGAGCTGTTCGACTTCGCCATCAACGGGGTGGACGCGTAGGGCGGACGCATGCTCAAGGTGGAGACGCCGAAGGACCTGCTGGCGCTCGTGGGGAAGACGCTCGGCCCCTCCTCGTGGATCACGGTGGACCAGCCGATGATCGACACGTTCGCCGACGCGACGGGCGACCATCAGTGGATCCACGTGGACGTCGAGCGCGCGAAACGTGAGATGCCCGGCGGCAAGACGATCGCCCACGGCTACCTGACGCTCTCGCTCGTGCCGCGCCTGGCGGCGACGCTCCTGCAGGTGACGAAGCGGAGCCGCGGGCTGAACTACGGCTCCAACAAGGTGCGCTTCACCAATGCCGTGCCCGCGGGCGCGCGCGTCCGTTTGCGCCAGCGCATCGTGAGCGCCGAAGAGGTCGCTGGCAACGGGGTGCGCCTGACCTCGGAGATGACCGTGGAGATCGACGGCCAGGAGCGCCCGGCGCTCGTCGCCGAGATCCTGAGCATCTCGTACGCCTGACGGGCCATGGGGCTCCACGTGGACGAGCTCCTGAAGCGGCAGGTGGCGCGGTTCGTGGACCGCACGCCGGACTGGGACGCCTTCGCGGACGCGCGCGTGGAGGGCTTTCGGCGCGCGCAGCATCGGTTCATCGGCTCGGGCGCGTCCGGCAAGGCGGACGCCGCGGCGATTCCGGCGGAGCACTTCACGCTGAGCGTCATGTTCGTCCCCCCGGGCCAGGGCAACGCGGCGCACACGCACGAGGTCGAGGAGGTCTTCTTCGTCCTGCAGGGCAAGGTGCTCGTGTTCTTCCAGGACGCGGCGGGCCAACGGGCGGACGCCGTCCTCGGCCCATGGGACTGCGTGTCGTGTCCGGCGAACGTGATCCACGGCTTCCAGAACGTCGGCCTCGAGCCCGCCTACCTCCAAGTGATGCTCGGGCGGGCCAAGCCCGAGCTCATGACCTACACCGACGAGGAGCTGCAAGCGCGGCGCGACGAGCATCTCCGCACGACGTCCGCGTGAGCGGGGTCGTTTCGCATCTTCGAGCTGCGCCACGGGCGCTGACGCACCACGAGCGCCGAGGGGGACCCGGCGCTCGTGATGTGTTACGCGAGGACTGCTCGATCAGGCGGGACTACTGGATCGACTTCTCGTACTTGCGCTTGTCTCGAACCTGCTTGCCCTTGCCCGTCTTGTCGTACTCAGTGTCGGCCTTCGTGTCGTCCGACGTCTTGGGCTCGTCGATGGTTTTTGGAGCGTCCCAAGGCCTCTGCGCATCTCCGGGCTTCGGGTCGTCCGCTTGGGGCTGAGTCATCGGCGGGTGCGCCTTGGACTGGGCCCAGGCGGCCGGCGCGACGACCGCGCTCGTCGCGAACAGGAGCGCGAACACGGTGCTGAGAAGTCGCGTCATGATTTTTCCTCCTGTGTGTGCCGGCACCCCATGTGCCGGCGGCGGGACGTACGTCCCCGCCTACGAGGGTAGACGCACCCGCCACGGCGATGTATTCGCGCGATTTCGTCGTCACGCTCAGGCGATTCCCTGACGCGCCTCAGGCGCCCGTGGGAACGCTGAGCGCCCGCCCGGCCTCGCGCCGCGCGCCGCGCCAGTCCCACACGGCGTGGAGCACGAGTACGACGCTCGTCGCCACGGAGACGGCGAGGTGCGAGCTGATCGCGGCGAGCGCGACGGCGACGAGGAAGATTCGCTGCGGCCAGCCGAGCGGGCGGAACATGTAGCCCGCCGCCGCCGCGGAGAGCGCCGTGATGCCGATGACCGCGGAGACGAAGAGGATCGCGATGTCCGTGACGGGCCCCCGCCAGAGGAGCGCCGGCTGGTAGACGAAGAGGAACGGCGCCAGGAAGCCGCTGAGCGCGATGCGCGAGGCCTGCCAGCCGGTGCGCATCGGATCGGCGCCCGCCATCTGCGCGCCGGCGAACGCGGTCACGGCGACGGGCGGCGTCACGTCGGCGAGCACGGCGTAGTAGAAGACGAACAGGTGCGCCGCGAGGACGTCCACGCCGAGCTTCTGCATCGCGGCGCTGCCGACGGTCACCGCCAGGATGTAGGCGGGCGTCGTCGGGATGCCGGTGCCGAGCACGGACACGACCAGGAAGATCAGGAAGAGCGCGACGAGCAGGTGGCCGCCCGAGAGGTTGATGACGGCGCTCGAGAACGCGAGCGCGACGCCCGTGCGGCTCATCGCGGCGACGATCAGGCCCGACGCCGCCAGCACCGTGGCGACGATCACGCCCGAGCGCATCGCCTCGCCCAGCGTGTCGAAGATCCGCCGCGGCGTCATCGGCTGCGAGCCCGCGAACCACGAGACGACGACCGCGCTCCCGAGGCTGTAGAGCGCGGCCTTCGACGGCGAGTAGCCCGCTTCGAGGAAGTAGACGACGATGGCGAACGGCGCGAAGAGGAGCGAGCGCCGCGCCAGCGAGACGAGCGGCGGCATGTCCGCGGTCATCGTGCCGATGTTCTGCTTCAGCGCCTCCCAGTGGACCGTCGCCATGATCCCGACGTAGTAGAGGATCGCGGGGAGGGCGGCCGCCACGACGATCTGCGAGTACGGCACGCCGGTCAGCTCCGCCATGATGAACGCGCCCGCGCCCATGATGGGCGGCATGAGCGGCCCGCCGCACGAGGCGCACGCCTCGATCGCGCCCGCGATCTCGGGCTTGTAGCCGATCTTCTTCATGAGCGGGATCGTGAAGCTGCCGGTGGCGTAGCAGTCGGCGACCGACGAGCCGCTGATCGTGCCGTAGAGGCCGGACGAGAGAACCGCCACCTTCGCGGGGCCGCCGCGGAAGCGCCCGGCGAGGGCGACCGAGATGTCCATGAAGAACTGCCCGACGCCGGAATAGAGCATGACCGAGGCGAAGAGGATGAAGATCATCAGGATGTTCGACGAGATGCCCGTGAGCGTGCCGAGCACGCCCTCGTCGGCGTAGAGGTAGAACATCTCGATGAGCCGGGGGTAGCTGTAGGCGCGCGGGGAGCGGAGAAAGCCGGGCAGCCAGGGCGCCAGGACGAGGAACGCCATGAACGCGAGCGTGGTGACGAAGAACCAGAAGCCGACGGCGCGGCGCGCGGCCTCGAGCACCGCGATGACGAGCACCGTGCCGACGAGCACCTGCGCGTGCGAGACCGGGTGCACGCCCTCCCAGCGCTCCGTGAGCTCGTGCACGTTTTGGAGAACGTAGAGACAGGGGAGGACCGAGCCGACGACCCAGGCCCAGTCCCACCGGCTGACGCGGTCGCCGGGGGACCGCGCGCTGGCTGGGAAGAGGAGGAAGGCGAGGGGGAGCAGGAAGAGGAGGTGGGTCGCGCGCATCTGGCGCGGCTCCCACACGCCGGCGTACGCCGTCCAGACATGGAACAGGGCGGCGGCGGCCGCCCAGCCGCCGACCGCCCAGCCCACGGGTCCGGCGAGCCGTCTCAGTTGAGGAGCCTCGCGTCCCTGTACGCCTTGGCGGCGCCCGGGTGGAGCGGCACGTTGGCGAGCTTCACCGCGTCCTTCGGGTCGAAGGCCTTGAAGGCCGGGTGCACCCGACGGACGTCGTCGAGGTTCTTCAAGAGGATCGTGGTGAATGCGTACACGTCCTGCTCAGACACCTTCGCGTTGGCGACGATCGTGTTGGCCATCGTGATCGTGGGAATGTCCACGTCGTTGTTGACGACGTCCTTGTAGCTGCCCTTCGGGATCACGCCCCGGGACAGGCCCTGCCCCTCCATGAACGCGATGAGGTCGTCGTCCATGGGCAGGATCCGCATCTTGCGCCCGAGCGAGGCCTCCTGGATGGCGGCGCCGGGCACGGCCAGGTTGGCGAAGAAGATGTCCATGTTGCGATCGCGGTACTGTGTGGTGAGGTCGCTGTAGGAGACGAGGATGACCTTGCCGCCGCGGCTCCGCACGTCGTTGTAGGTCGTCTTGTAGAACTCGAAGACCTTACGCATCACCCACTCGTCCGAGCCGCCGGGCGGCGTCGTGCCGATCGTGATCGGCCCCTTGTTCTCGAAGATCGCGCGGATCGACGTGTAGGGGTAGTCCGCGGGCACGCCCCACTGGATGTGCACGAAGCCGAGCCCGTTCATGACCAGGCGCAGATCGGCGTGCTTCTCCTTGAACGGGTCCGACCCGTTGTACGAGGCCGCGATGAACGGGGGCAGCCCCCAGGCGATCTCGGTCTCGCCCTGCTGGAGCTTGCTCATATTCTGGATGCCGGCGCCCGGCACCACCTTGATGTTGAAGCTCGGGTCCTTCGACTTGATCAACTCGACGAAGCCGCCGGCCTGCGCGTACCAGCCGCCGCCGACCTGGCCGGCCGTCCACGTGAGGTTCTTCTGCTGCGCCCACACGGCCGCGGAGCCGAGCGCGAGCACGAGGGTCACGATCGCCACCGTGAGACGTCGCATACGTCCTCCTCCTCGAGGGGTCAGTGTCGGGTCCACTCCTTCAACCGTCGCTCGTCCACCTCGACGCCGAGGCCCGGGCCGTCGAGGGCGAGAATCGCGCCGTCGGCGTACTGGACCGGCCGGCGCACGACGTCGCCGGCGAGGAGCAGCGGCCCGAAGAGCTCGCAGCCCCAGGTGACGGGCGTCGCCGCGAGCGCGACGTGCAGGTACGCGGCGGTGCCGAGCGACGTCTCGATCATGCAGCCGACGTAGCAGCCGAGGCCGGCAGCTTCAGCGATGCGCGCGATCGCCATCGTGCCGAGGATGCCCGCCGACTTGGTGAGCTTGAGCGCGAGGATGCTGACGCCGCCGAGGCGCGCGATGGCCATGGCGTCGTGGGGCGAGCAGCAGGACTCGTCGGCCATGATCGGCACCGACACGCTGCGCGCGATCTCGGCCATGCCGCCCAGGTCCCACTTCGGCACCGGCTGCTCGACGAAGTCGAGGCGATAGGGCTCGAGCGCGCGGATCGCGCGCAGCGCGGTCGGCCGGTCCCAGCCCTGGTTCGCGTCCGCGCGCAGCGCGACATCCGGGCCCACGGCCTCGCGGATCCGGCGCACGCGCTCCGCGTCCTGGGCGACGGGGTGAGCCGCGGTCTTGATCTTGAAGATCCGGTGGCCGAGCGCGACCTTCGTGTGCGCCTCCGCGAGCTCCGCGTCGGGGTCCGCAACGGCGAGCGACCAGGAGAGCGGCACGCGGTCGCGCACCTTGCCCCCGAGGAGCCGGTGGACGGGGACCCCGATCGCCTTGCCGTTCAGGTCCCACAGCGCCATCTCCACCGCCGCGCGCGCGAAGGGGTTGCCCTGGACCCGGCGCGCCATCTCCAGGCGGAGCGGCTCCACCTCGGAGGCGTCGCGGCCGACGAGCCACGGCGCCACGTAGCGCTCGATCGTCGCGGCCACCGACTCGGCCGACTCCTCGCTCCACGTGGGTCCGCCGAGGCACGCGGCCTCGCCCCAGCCCGTCACACCGTCGGTCGTCTCCACGCGCACGAAGGCGAAGTTCACGGCGTGGAGCGTCGTGAAGGACATCGTGTGCGGGCGCGTCACCGGGATGTCGGCGAGCGTCACGCGGACGTCGGCGATCTTCATCCGCCTATTCCGCGTCGGCCTCGTCGTGGTGGAGCCCGGCGCCCGGCTCGAACCGGCGCGGGTCGAAGAGTGCCAGGTCCAGCGAGGGCCGGCCGTCGAGCACCCACTCGGCGACGTAGCGGCCGGTCGCGGGCGAGTGCTGGAAGCCGTGGCCGCCGAAGCCGACGGCGAGGAAGAAGCCCTCGCGGCCCGGCGCCCAGCCGACGATCGCGTGGTCGTCGGGCGTGAGGGGGCGGAGCCCCGCCCAGCCGCCCGAGATCCGCGCCTGCTCGATGATCGGCAGGCGATGGACCGCCTTCTGGACCGTGTCCTCGACCTTGCCCCAGTCCATCGCCACCTCGAGGTCCGTGCCGATGTCCTCGACGTCGCCCGGGCTCAGCAGCAGCTGCTGCAGCTCCTTCCTGAAGTAGAAGCCGCTCGTGACGTCGGTCGTGAGCGGCACGGGGCCCGGGATCTCGGGGAAGGGCTCGGTGAAGAAGATATGGCGGCGCCGCGGGTGGACGGGGAGTTCGAGCCCGGCCAGGCGGCCGACGCGCGCCGCGGCGGGCCCCGCCGCGTTGATGGTGACGGGCGCGCTGAGCGTGCCCTGCGCGGTCCGGACGCCCGTGATGCGGCCGTTCGCGCCCTCGAGCGCCGTGACGTCGACGCCCTCGAGGATCGTCGCGCCGAGCTCCCGCGCCCGGCGTGCGTACGCGTTCGTGACCTCGGCGGGGCCGGCCATGCCGTCCTGCGGTCCCCAGACGCCGGCGACGAGGTCGTCGACGCGGAGGGCGGGGACGAGCCGCTTCGCGTCGTCGGGCGTCAGCACGCGCACGTCGGCGCCGAGACGCCGCTGGAGCGCGATCCGCGTCTCGAACGCGCGGAGCTGGCGCGGCTCGGCGAGCAAATAGAGGTAGCCGATCTTCGTGTAGCCCGGGTCCGCGCCGAACTCATCCTTGAAGCGCTCGAAGACCTGGATCGACTCGAGCGAGAAGCGGACCTCGGTCTCGTGCGCGAACTGCACGCGGATCCCCCCCGCCGCCTTGCTCGTCGTGCCGCCGCCGACGCTCTCGCGCTCGAGGACGACGACGTCGCGCGCGCCGCGACGCGCCAGGTGATAGGCGATCGAGCAGCCGACCACACCGCCGCCGATGATCACCGCGCTGGCGCTCCGGGGCAGGCCCATGGACGCCCTATGATGATGGTGCCGCCGCCAGGACGCAAGCCTGCCCCGGGGTGCTGAGCCTCTGGTATCATCGCGTCATGCTCGATCCCATCACGGTTTCCGTCCTCACGCACCGCTTCGAGGCGATCGTCCAGGAGATGGGCGAAGCGATGCTGCGCACGGCCTACTCGCAGATCCTGAACTCGAGCCGCGACTTCTCGACGGCGATCTGTGACGGCCAGGCGCGGCTCGTCGCCCAGGCCGAGCACGTGCCGATCCACGTGGGGGCGATCCCGTGGGCCGTCGAGTCCGTGCGCGACGCCTTCGCGGGGCGCGTCCGTCCCGGCGACGTCTTTCTGCTGAACGACCCCTACCACGGCAACAACCACCTGCCGGACCTCACGGCCTTCGTGCCGGTGTTCGTCGACGACGAGGTGGCCTTCTGGTCCATCAACCGGGCCCACCAGAGCGACATCGGCGGCTCGACCCACGGCGCCTACAACCCGGGCGCGACCGAGATCTGGCAGGAGGGCCTCCGGATCACGCCGCTCAAGCTCTACGACGCGGGCGCGCTGCGCGACGACGTGCTGAAGATGATCACGACGAACGTCCGTCACCCGCACGACTTCATGGGCGACCTGCGCGCCATGATCGGCTCGGCGAAGGTCGGCGAGCGCCGCCTGCGCGCGCTCCTCGACGAGTACGGGACGAAGACGGTCGTGGGCGCGGTGGACGAGATCCTCGACGGCGCGGAGAAGCAGGCGCGCGCCTGCGTCCGGACGTGGAAGGACGGCGTGTACCGCGGCGAGACGATCCTGGACGACGACGGCCACGGCTTCACCGACATCTGGATCCGGGCCACGGTCACGAAGAAGGGCGGCGCGCTCACGGTGGATCTCTCCGACTCGCACCGGCAGGTCCACGGCTTCATCAACTCGTCGTTCCCGAACACGATGTCGGCCGTGCACATGGCGTTCGCCTACCTCATCGACCCCCGCACGCCGAAGAACTCGGGGACCTTCCGCCCCGTGAAGACCCTCCTCAAGGAGGGCACGATCGTCTGGCCGTTCGCGCCGGCGCCGGTGACGCTCGCGACCAACCACTGTGCCCAGGACATCGCCGAGGCGATCATCAAGGCCCTGGCGCCCGCGTGTCCCGGGCGCTCGATCGCGGGCTGGGGGCGGCGCTTCCGCATCGCGATCAAAGGCGTCAACCCGAGGACGCGGCGGCCGTTCATCTGGCACATGTTCCACGCGCGGCCGGGCGGTGGCGCCACCGCCGCGGGCGACGGCTGGGAGACCGCGGGCGAGGGCCAGGCCGCGGGCGGCATCAAGTTCGGGAGCGTCGAGGTCGCCGAGGTGCGCTTCCCGCTGACCTTCGAGCATCACGAGTTCCGTGCGGACTCGGGCGGCGACGGCATGCACCGGGGCGGCGTCGGCGCGGTGCTCCGCCTGCGCATGGACACCGAGGAGCCCGCCGTCGCCAACACCGCGGGCGACGGCATCCGTCACGCGCCCTACGGCCTGCTCGGCGGCAAGGACGGGCTCCCGCATCGCTACCGGCTCCTCTCGCGCGGCCGGCCGCCGCGGGCCCTGAAAACGAAGGAGGTCGGCATCGTCGTCCGGCCGGGCGACGTGTTCTTCGTCGAGTCGTCGGGCGGCGGCGGGTACGGGCCGCCGTCGAAGCGGGCGCGCGCGGCGCGCGCGGCGGACGTCGGCAACGGCGTGGTCACGAAGCGCGGCGCCAGGTGAGGAGGGCGGGCATGTGGACGCACGTCGTGACGTCGGAGCAAGACCTGAAAGACCTCCTCGGCTCGCCGAGCGAGCGCGCGGTGAAGAAGGACATCGCGGCCCTGGATGCGCACTGCCGCGCCTTCATCGCGGGCTCGCCCTTCCTGCTGCTCGCGTCCTCGAACGCGACGGGTCAGTGCGACGTCTCGCCCAAGGGCGACGCGCCGGGCTTCGTCCGCGTGCTCGACGACCGGCACCTCGTCGTTCCCGACCGGCCGGGCAACCGGCGGCTCGACGGGATGCGGAACCTCCTCCAGAACCCCCACGTCGGGATGATCTTCCTCATCCCGGGGCGCGAGGAGACGCTGCGGGTCAACGGGCGTGCCTGGATCGTGCGCGACGCCCCACTGCTCGCCTCGCTCGCGGCGCGCGGCCGCGCGCCGCTCCTCGCGATCGGCGTCGAGGTCGAGGAGTGCTTCTTCCACTGCCCGAAGGCGTTCCGGCGCGCGGAGCTCTGGGAGCCGGCGCGCTGGCCCGCCCGCGACGCCCTGCCGTCGATGGCGCGCGTGCTCTACGACCAGGTCCGTCCCGAGGGCAAGACCCTCGAGGAGTACCAGCGCGAGAGCGAGGAGGGGCTCAAGAGGACGCTCTACTGATGGCGCGCGTGCCGCTGATCACGCAGAAGGACGAGCTGCCGTCGGAGTATCACGCCGCGTTCGACCTGATCACGCAGAGCCGGGGCCAGGTGGCCGGGCCCTTCAGCGTGCTCCTCCACAGCCCCGAGGTCGCCAAGCGGATCGCGCACCTCGGCACCTACGTGCGTTTCGAGTCGGCGCTCTCGGGCGAGCAGCGCGAGCTGGCGATCCTCGCCACGGCGCGCGCGATGGACTGCCGCTACGAGTGGGCCGCGCACGTGCCGCTCGCGAAGAAGGCGGGCGTGCGCGGCGAGGCGATCGCCGCGATCCGCGACAAGCGCGCCCCCGCCGGGCTCACGCCCGCGGAGACCGAGATCGTCCAGTACGCGACGGCGCTCCTGCGCGTCCACCGCGTGAGCGACGCCGTGTACGAGGCATTGCGCGCGCGCTTCGGGACGCAGGCCCTCGTCGAGCTGACGGCGACCGCGGGCTACTACGCGATGATCGCCTGCGCGCTGAACGCCTTCGCCGTGGAGCCCGAGCCGGGCTCCGACGTCCTGCCGGACTAGCTCCGTGTACCGCGTCGGGATCGACGTCGGCGGCACCTTCACCGATCTGGCCGCCGCGGACGCGCGCGGCCGGGTCGTCATCGCCAAGAGCGCCTCCACGCCGCGGGACCCGTCCGAGGGGCTCATCGAGGGGTTGCGCCTCCTCGCGGCCGAGCTCGGCACCGACCTCCGGGGTCTCCTCGCGGCCACGACGTCGATCGTGCACGGCACGACGGTCGCGACCAACGCGCTGCTCGAGCGGAAGGGCGCGAAGGTCGGTCTGCTGACGACCGAGGGGCATCGCGACGTCATCGAGATGCGCGAGGGGTTGAAGGACGACCGCTACAACCTCCGGATGCCGCCGCCGGTCCCCCTCGTCCCGCGCGCGCGGCGCCTCGGGGTCCGGGAGCGCATGCGATTCGACGGCACGGTCATGGCACGGCTCGACGCGAAATCGCTCGCCGCCGCCGTCGGCCGGCTCGCCAAGGACGGCGTCGAGGCGGTGGCCGTCTGCTACCTGCACTCCTACCGCAACGCCAGGCACGAGGTGGAGACCGGGCGCCTGGTCGCGAAACGCCTGCCCGACGCCTACGTCTCGCTCTCGTCCGAGGTCCTGCCGCAGATCAAGGAGTACGAGCGCGTCTGGACGACGGTCGTCAACGCATACGTCGGCCCCGGCCTCGCGCGCTACCTGGCGAGCCTCGCCAGGCGGCTCCGGGCCGCCGGCTATCGCGGCGACGTGCTGATCATGCAGTCGCACGGCGGCGTCGCGCCGATGAAAGAGTCGGCGCGCCTCGCGGCCGGCGCGGTCCTGTCCGGGCCGGCGGGCGGTGTCGCGGCCGGCCGCTACTCGGCGCGGCTCCTCGGCGAGGGGAACCTGATCACCTTCGACATGGGCGGGACGAGCACCGACATCGCGCTCCTCCAGCAGGGGGAACCCCAGCTGACCGGCGAGAAGACGGTCGGCGTCGCGAAGGTCGCGCTCCCGGCCCTCGACATCCACACGCTCGGCGCCGGCGGCGGCTCGATCGCCTGGGTGGACCCGGGCCGTATCCTGCACGTCGGGCCCGAGAGCGCCGGCGCCGACCCGGGCCCCGCCGGCTATGCGAAGGGCGGCACGCGCGCGACGGTCACCGACGCGAATCTCGTCCTCGGCTACCTCGACCCGGCGAACTTCCTCGGCGGACGCATCGGCCTGGACGCGAAGGCGGCGGAGCGCGCGGTCGCGCAGGTCGCCAAGCAGCTCGGGACGAGCCTCCGCGAGGCGGCCCTCGGCATCTCGCGCGTCGTCAACACCAACATGGCCGAGGGGATCAAGATCGTCTCGGTGCGGCGGGGTGTGGACCCGAGGAAGTTCGCCCTGGTCGCCTTCGGCGGCGCGGCGGGCCTCCACGTCACGGAGGTCGCGCGCCTGCTCGAGATCCGGCGCGTCGTCGTGCCGTCGGTCGCCGCGGTGCTCTCGGCCTGGGGCATGCTCGCGACCGATCTCCGGTACGAGCTGGTGCGCTCCCACGTGAGCGAGGTCTCACGCATGACGCCCGCGGCCCTGCGGCGGCTCTTCGCTGAGCTCGAGGAGGAAGGGCGGCGACGTCTCGGCGCCTTCGAGGGGCCGGTGAGCGTCCACCGCTCGCTCGACATGCGCTACGGCGAGCAGATCTTCGAGATCCAGGTGCCGCTCGACGGCGTGGACCTCGAGGCGGCGAGCCTGATGGACGAGGTCGCCGACCGCTTCCACCGCCGCCACGAGGAGCTCTACGCCTACAGCGCGCCGGGCCAGGAGGTCGTCATCGTCAACGCGCGCGTCGCCGTCGTGGGCGCCTTGCCCGTGCTGCCCGCGGAGGGCCAGGCGGCGGCGGGGCGCGCGGCGGCGGGCCCCGGGCGGCGGCGCGTGTGGCTCGGCGACTGGGTCGAGGTGCCCGTCTGGAAGCTCGACGCGCTGGCCGCGGGCCACGAGGTGAAGGGCCCGGCGATCTTCGAGTCGGCGACGACCACGGTCCTGGCGCGCGAGGGCGAGCGCGTGACCGTGACGCGCCACGGCTGGCTCGACATCCGCATCGCCTGAGACGCGTGGCCGCGCGCGAGCTGGTCGTGCGCGGCGCGCCCGACGAGGTCGTCTACCGCGCCGCGCTCGCGCTCCGGCGGCTCGGCGCGCGCATCGTCCGCTACGATACGGGTGAGGCGTCGCTCGAGGCGCGCGCCGGCCGCCGGCTCCTGCCGCAGGTCGTCCGCGTGCGCGCCCGCCCCGAGGGTGGGGCGGCGACGCGGGTCGTGATCGACACCGACCGCAGGGACTGGCGCGCGCTCGTGCGCCAGCTCGCGGCCGAGCTCGAGACGGCGGAGTGGCGGTGACCCCCGGCGTGCGCCACAACCTCCTCGCACTCGGCGTCGACCACGC
>Ga0209156_10000045_pt1 | contig 81529 bp, 80 predicted proteins | sample GraSoiAngelo_124_FD_185881 | JGI IMG/M metagenome (GOLD analysis project Ga0209156, IMG submission 185881) | Grasslands soil microbial communities from the Angelo Coastal Reserve, California, USA - 14_0927_05_20cm (SPAdes) (version 2) | ecosystem: Environmental > Terrestrial > Soil > Grasslands... | reverse complement strand
ACGAGCTGCGGCGCACCGAGCTGTTCGCCGCCGAGGTGCTGGAGAAGTGCATCGAGGTGGGCGGCACCATCACCGGCGAGCACGGCGTCGGCGTCGAGAAGATCAACCAGATGTGCGTGCAGTTCCGGCCCGACGAGCTCGAGATGTTCCAGGCGGTGAAAGCCGCGTTCGACCCTGCGCGCCTGCTCAACCCGGGCAAGGCGGTGCCGACGCTCGCGCGCTGCGCGGAGTACGGCCGCATGCACGTGCGCGGCGGCAAGCTGCCGCACGCCGAGCTGCCGCGCTTTTGAGTCTGCAGACGCTACAGGAGCGCATCCGCGATGCCGCGGGCCGCGGCGCAGCGCTGCGGCTGCGCGGCGGCGGCACGAAGGATTTCTACGGCAATGCGCCGCGCGGCGAAGTTCTCGATACGCGTGTTTTCTCGGGCATCGTCAGCTACGAGCCGACCGAGCTGGTGGTGACCGCGCGCTGCGGCACGCTGTTGTCCGAGCTGGACGCCACGCTCGCCGAGCGCGGGCAGTTCCTCCCGTTCGAGCCGCCGCACTTCGGCGCCGGCGCGACCTTCGGGGGGTGCATCGCAGCCGGGCTGTCGGGGCCGCGGCGCGCGAGCGCTGGCGCGCTGCGCGATTACATGCTCGGCGCGAGGCTCATCGACGGCCGCGGACACGTTCTGGGCTTCGGCGGCCAGGTGATGAAAAACGTGGCCGGCTATGACGTGTCGAGGCTGCTCGCCGGCTCCCTCGGCACCCTGGGGCTGATCGCCGAAGCTTCGCTCAAGGTCCTGCCGCGGCCGCCGTCGGAGCTGACCCTGCGCTTCGAGATGCCGGAAGAGCGCGCCATCGAGGCGCTGAACCGATGGGCGGGGCAGCCGCTACCGATCTCCGCGAGCGCGTGGCACGACGGCGAGCTGCACGTGCGCCTCTCGGGCGCGGCACCTGCCGTGCGCGCTGCGGCAGAAAAAATGGGGGGCGAAAGAACGGGAGAGGAAGCGTTCTGGACCGCCATTCGCGAGCACACCGCGCCGTTCTTTGGCGGCCCTGAGCCTCTATGGCGCATCGCGGTGCCGCCGCCGACGGCGCGTCTTTGCCTCGCCGGAAACCAGCTCATCGAGTGGGGTGGCGGCCTGCGCTGGCTCACCTCCGACGCCTCCCCTCATACCGTGCGTGAGGCAGCGCTGCGCGCCAAAGGCCACGCCACGCTGTTCCGGGCCGCCGCCAAGCCGGCGGCGGCCTTTGCGCCGCTCGACCCGGTGCTGATGCGCTTGCACCGCGAGCTGAAGGCGGCTTTCGATCCGGCGGGGATTTTCAATCCCGGCCGGCTTTACGCCGAGATGTAATGCAAACTGGCCTCGCCGATTTCATCCGCGACACCCCCGAAGGCGCAGAAGCCGACGCGATCCTGCGCAAGTGCGTGCATTGCGGCTTTTGCACCGCGACCTGTCCGACTTACCAGATCCTTGGCGATGATCTCGACAGCCCGCGCGGCCGCATTTACCTGATCAAGCGGGCCTTGGAGGGCGCCGAGGTGACGGCGCGCACGCGGCTGCACCTGGACCGCTGCCTCACGTGCCGCGCCTGTGAAACCACCTGTCCTTCGGGAGTGCGGTATGGAAGGCTGGTCGATATCGGCCGCAGGGTGGTCGAAGAGCGCACGCTGCGCACAGCGTGGGACCGGCTGCAGCGCGCCGCGCTGTCTTTCCTGTTGCCGCGCACCGGCCTGTTTGCAGCCGCACTGTCGCTCGGCCGTCTATTGCGGCCGTTCTTGCCGCGAGCGTTGAAAGCGAAAATACCTCTCGAAACCCGAGCTTCCGGGCCCTGGCCGGCGCCGCGCCATGGGAGAAAGATGCTGGTGCTCGGAGGTTGCGTCCAGCCGGCACTCGCGCCCGGTATCAACGCCGCGGCAGCGCGGGTTCTCGACCGGCTCGGGGTGTCGCTCCTCGAAGCGCCCGGGGCCGGCTGCTGCGGCGGTATTCGCTTCCACCTCAATCGCCAGGAACCCGGGCGCGATGACATGCGCGCGCTCATCGACGCGTGGTGGCCGACGCTCGAAGCTGGCGGCATCGAGGCGATCGTCATTACGGCGAGCGGCTGCGGCGTGACCGTCAAGGAGTACGGCCATCTGCTGGCGCAGGACCCGGAGTATCGCGAGAAGGCGGCGCGCATTTCCGCCCTGGCCAGGGATCTCTGCGAAGTCATTCCCGTGGACGCGATTCCGCAACGCACCGGAGTGGCGAGCGTCGCCTTCCAATCTCCCTGCACGCTGCAGCATGGCCAGCAGCTCCGCGGCCGCGTCGAGACGCTACTCGTGCGCGCGGGCTACCAGCTGACTTCGGTGCGAGACGCTCACCTATGCTGTGGTTCCGCGGGAACGTACTCGTTGCTGCAGCCCGCGATGGCCGGCGAGCTGCGCGCGCGCAAGCTGGCCGCCCTCCATGAAGGCCTGCCGCTCGCCATCGCCACCGCCAACATCGGCTGCCTTTCTCACCTGCAAGCCGGCACCGACACTCCGGTCCGTCATTGGATCGAGCTTCTCGATGACGCGCTGGAGCGTAAAATGACGCCATGAGCGCCGAGATCGTACGCGCTGCCTGTCCTCACGACTGTCCGGATACCTGCGGCATGCTGGTGACGGTGGAGGACGGCGTCGCCACCAAGATCCAGGGCGATCCGTCCATGCCGTTCACCGACGGCACGCTGTGCACGAAAGTCGCGTACTACCTGGAGCGGACTTACTCTCCGGATCGACTGCTTTACCCCATGCGCCGGGTCGCGCCCAAGGGCAAGGGGCAGTTCGAGAGAATCACCTGGGACGCGGCGCTCGATGAAATTGCGGCGCGGCTGAAGGCGCTTGCCGCGGAGAATCCCGAGACCATCCTGCCCTGCAGCTACGCCGGCACCATGGGAATGGTCCAGTACAGCTCGATGGACCGGCGCTTTTTCCACAAGCTCGGCGCATCGCTCCTCGATCGCACGCTGTGCTCGACCGCGGGCAAGTTCGGCCTTAAGGCGACCCTAGGCGGCTCGGTCGGCATGGATCCCGAGCGCTTCGACGAATCGAAGCTGATCCTGCTGTGGGGCGCGAACCCGATCGTTTCCAACCTGCACCTCTGGTCGCGCGTGCAGGAGGCGAAGCGCCGCGGCGCGAAAGTGATCGCCATCGATCCCTACCGCAGCCTGTCTGCGGAGAAGTGCAGCCAGCACATCGCCCTGCTCCCGGGCACCGACGGCGCGCTGGCGCTCGGGATGATGCACGTGCTGATCGCGGAGGGCATGCTCGACCGCGACTACATCGCAAAGCACACCGTCGGCTTCGAGGCGCTGGCGCAACGCGTCAAGCGCTATACGCCCCACTGGGCAGCGCAAACCTGCGGCATCACGCGCGAGGAGGTGGTGCAGCTTGCGCGCGAATACGGCGGCATCCGGCCGGCGGCGATCCGCCTCAATTACGGCATGCAGCGCCACACCGGCGGCGGCATTGCGGCGCGCACCATCGCCTGCCTGCCGGCGCTGGTCGGCGCGTGGCGCGACGCGGCGGGCGGAATCGTCCTCAGCACCGCCGATTTCTACGGCTTCGATCACGCTGCCCTCGAGCGCGCCGACCTGCTCGCCGGAAGGCGGCCGCGCGTCATCAACCAGTCGCAGCTCGGCGACGCGCTGACCACGGCGCAGCCGCCGGTGCGCGCCATGATCGTCTACAACAACAACCCCGTGGCGGTGTGCCCTGAGTCGGACAAGGTCATCGCCGGCTTCTCGCGCGACGACCTGTTCACCGTCGTGATGGACCATTTCCAGACCGATACCGCCGACTACGCCGATATCGTCCTGCCCGCGACCACGCAGCTCGAGCATTACGACGTGCACAAGTCCTATGGGCACCTGTATGTGCTCGCGAACAACCCGGCGATCGCGCCGGTCGGCGAATCGCTGCCGAATTCCGAGGTGTTTCGCCGGCTCGCGGCGCGCATGGGCTTCGACGAGCCGTGCTTCCGCGACTCCGACGAGGACATCTGCCGCACCGCGCTCGCCTCCTCGAAAGAGGCCATGCGGGGCATCGAATGGAACGCGCTCAAGAAAGCCGGCTGGCAAAAGCTCGGGCTGCCTGAGCGCTTCACCCCCTTCGCCGCGGGCGGGTTCCCGACGGCTTCGGGCAAATGCGAGTTCTACAGCGAGTGGCTGCAGAAGCAAGGCGTCGACCCGCTGCCGTTCTACAACCCGCCCGTCGAGGCGCCGGGCGCCGACACGGAGCTCGCGCGCAAGTACCCGCTCGCCTTCATCTCGCCGCCCGCGCGGCATTTCCTCAACTCGTCGTTTGCCAACCTGGCGCGGTTCCGGGAGTTCGAGCGCGAGCCGCATCTCGACATGCATCGCAGCGACGCGGAGCGCAGAGGCATCCGCGACGGCGATCTGGTGCGCATCTTCAACGACCGCGGCGGCTATACGCTGCGGGCGCGCGTCAACGGCAAGCCGCGTCCCGGCGTGGTGGTCGCGCCGTCGGTGTGGTGGAAAAAATATTCGCGCGACGGCGGCAACGCCAACAACGTCACTTCGCAACGCACTACCGACCTCGGCGGCGGCGCGACCTTCTACGACTGCCTGGTCGAAGTACAGAAAGTCGCTTGACCGACGCCGGATTGCTGGCCGAGGAAGAATCGCTGTTCGATCTGCTGCCGGTCGGCGTCGCTCTGGTCGAGCGCGGCAGCATTGCGCGCTGCAACCGCACCCTCGAGCAGATGCTGGGCTATATGCCCGGCGAGCTCGCCGGGAAGCCGTTCGCCGCCCTGGCGGACAGCGACGCGCTCGAAGGCGAAGTCGAGTTGCGCCGCAAGGACGGTTCCCGGCTCTGGTGCCGGCTGTCAAGCCGGGCGGCGCAGACTTGCACGCTGGTGGCGTTCGCCGACGTGACGGAGGAAATCAAGAAGCTGCGTCTGGCCGTCGATGCGGCCGATCTGTACTACTGGGAGTGGGATGCGGCGACCGACCGGATGCACTGGAGCCGCAATCCGGAAGTGCTGCCGGCGCTCGCCGGCGGCACCGCGCAGACGTGGAGCGAATACGCCCAGATGGTGCACCCCGACGATCGCGAGCGTTACCTCGCCACCGGACGGGGGGCGGTGGCGCGCGGCGTGCCCTTCGACATCGAGTACCGCGTCGCTACGGCCGACGGGCGCCTTGTCTGGTTCGGCTTGCGGGGCGTGCCGATGTTTGACCCCGCCGGCAAGGTCTACCGCATGGTCGGCGTCTCGCAGGACGTCACGGCGCGCAAGCGCCGCGAAGACGCGGTGCGCTTCCTCGCCTATCACGATTCGCTCACCGGTCTGCCCAACCGCCGCCTGCTCGATGACCGCCTCAAGCAGGCAGTGCACCTCGCGCAGCGCCGCGACCGCAAGGTGGCGGCGATGCTCATCGACCTGGACAACTTCAAGCAGGTGAACGATTCGTTCGGGCACCGCGCGGGCGACGCCGTGCTCAAGGAGGTCGCGCAGCGCCTTGCCGCCTGCGTGCGCAGGGCCGATACGCTGGCGCGGCACGGCGGCGACGAGTTCGTGGTGGTCATCTCCGAGGTGAACGCCGAGGCCGACTGCCAGATCGTCGCCGACAAGATCCTGCACGCGCTGGCGGCCGAGTTTCACGTCGACGGCCGGGCGCTTGCCCTGGGGGCGAGCATCGGCGTTTCGCTCTACCCGACCGACGCCGGCGACGGCGATGCGCTGCTGCGCAACGCCGACGCCGCGATGTACCGCGCCAAACAGCTGGGCCGCAACCAGTACCGGTTCTACGGCCGGTGAGCTCCCCGGCGAAATCGCTAGCCGGTCTCGCGCGCTTCCTGGTGCCGTACCGCGCGCGCATCGCGGCGGCGGCGCTCGCCTTGGTGGTCGCTGCCGGCTGCGTGCTGGCGCTCGGCCAGGGCGTGAAGCACGTGGTCGACAACGGCTTTGGCAGCGGCGATGCACGGCTTCTAGACCGGGCGCTCGCCGCCATGGTCGCGGTCGCTGCCGTGCTGGCCGTCGCCACCTGGTTCCGTTTCTATCTGATGATGAGCACCGGCGAGCGCGTCATCACCGATCTGCGCCGGGCAGTGTTCGACCATATTCTCGGTCTCGAGCCGGCGTTTTTCGAAGCCACCCGCACGGGCGAGGTGATTTCGCGCCTGACCAACGACACCCTGCAGCTGCAGCAGGTGATCGGCTACGGCCTTTCCATGTTTGTGCGCAATCTCCTGATGATGACGGGCGCCGCCGTGATGCTGTTCGTAACCAGCTGGAAGCTGGCCCTGCTGGTGCTGCTCGGCGTGCCGGCGACCCTAGTCCCGATCCTGCTGCTCGGCCGGCGCGTGCGGCGGCTCTCCCGCAGCAGCCAGGACCGGGTGGCCGACGTCTCCGTCTACGTCGACGAGGCGGTGCACGAGATACGCACGGTGCAGGCGTACGCGCACGAGGACGCCGATCGCCGCAGCTTTGCGTACCATGCCGAGGCGGCGTACCGCGCCGGCGTGGCGCGCATCCGGCAGAAGGCCTGGCTGATCTCTTTGGTGATGCTGATCGCCTTTTGCGCGGTGGCCATCATTCTCTGGATCGGCGGGCACGACGTGCTCGAGGGCCGCATCACAGTCGGGGAGCTGGCGGCGTTCGTGTTCTATGCGTCGGTAGTGGCGAGCGGGGCGGGGACCGTTTCAGAGGTGTGGGGCGAGCTGCAACGCGCAGCCGGGTCCGCCGAGCGGCTGATGGAGTTGCTCGACACGCGTGCGCAGATCGTCGCACCGCCGGTGCCCGCAGTGCCTGCCCAGCGCACCCTTGGGGCGGTGGAGTTCGACCACGTGCGCTTCGCTTATCCGGCTCGCCCGGGGATCGCGGCATTGGAGCGCTTTTCGCTGCGCGCCGCGCCCGGCGAGCGCCTGGCGCTGGTGGGCCCGTCCGGGGCTGGAAAGTCGACGGTGTTTGCGCTGCTGCTGCGGTTTTACGATCCGCAGCAAGGTGCGGTGCGCATCGACGGCACCGATATCCGCAGGATGGACCCGGGGGCGCTGCGGCGCCTCGTTGCGGTGGTGCCCCAGGAGCCGGTGATCTTCGCCGCCAGCGTGCTCGACAACGTGAGCTATGCGCGCCCGGAGGCGAGGCGCGAGGAAGTCGTCGCGGCATGCGCGAGGGCATTCGCCATGGAATTCATCGAGCGTCTGCCGCAAGGGCTCGACACGGTGCTTGGCGAGCGCGGCGTGACGCTTTCCGGCGGGCAGCGCCAGCGGCTGTCCATCGCCCGGGCGCTGCTCGCCGACCGGCCGATCCTGCTGCTCGACGAGGCCACCAGCTCGCTCGATGCGGCGAGCGAGCGCATGGTCCAGCAGGCGCTGGAGGCGCTCGAAAGCGGCCGCACGACGCTTGCCATCGCGCACCGGCTGGCGACGGTTCAGCATGCCGACCGCATCGTGGTCATGGAGCGCGGGGCGATCGTGGCGCAAGGCACGCACGCCGAGCTCATGCGCCAGGACGGTCTGTACGCGAGCCTCGCGCGGCTGCAATTCCTGGCTCCTGGCAGTAAATGGGAACGCGCCGCCTAGGCGTATTTCTGCTGCTGGTTGCGGCCTGCGCCGTGCACGCGCAGGAGCCGATCCGCGTCGGCTCGAAGCGGTTCACGGAGTCGTACATCCTCGGCGAGATCCTCGCGCAGACGGCACGCGGCCAGCACAAGGCGGGGCTCGGCAATACGGCGATCCTAGTTGCCGCGCTCGAGAACGACGCCATCGACGTCTATCCGGAATACACCGGCACGATCATCAACGAGATCCTGCGCACCGAAGAAAGGCTGCAGCTCGCCGAAATCAATCGCCGGCTTGCCAGGCTCGGTTTGGCCGCGTCCACGCCGTTAGGGTTCAGCAACAACTATGCGCTCGGCACGCGGCGCGACTTGCGAGCGATCTCCGATCTGACGCGACTGCCGGAGCTGCGCTTGGGATTTTCACATGAATTTCTCGGGCGCCGCGACGGCTGGCCGGGACTGAAGGCGGCGTATGGCCTGCCGCAGCAGCCGCGCGGCCTGGATCACGGCCTCGCCTACGAGGCGCTCGCCGCCGGCGAGATCGACGTCATGGATCTTTACTCGACCGACGCCAAGATCGAGCGCTACCGCATCGCGATGCTGGCCGATGATCGCCACTATTTTCCGGCCTACGATGCGGTGCTGCTGCATCGCGCCGATGCGCCGGTTCGCTATCCGCAGGCGTTCGCCGCATTCGCGCGGCTGCAGAACAGCATCGAACGCCGGACCATGGTGCGGCTCAACGCGCGCGCCGAGCTGGACAAGGTTCCCTTTGCCGAGGTGGCGCGCGAATACCTTGGTGGCGGCCCGGCGTCGAAACGGACTCTGCGCGCCGCCCTATTCGCGCCGGACTCCGGTCGCCTGCTCGCCGAGCATCTCGGTCTGGTGTTCGGCTCGCTGGTGGTCGCCGCGTTGATCGGCGTTCCGCTCGGCGTGCTGGCGGCGAAAGTCGGCTGGCTCGCGCAGCCGGTGCTCGCGCTGACCGGGCTGGTGCAGACGATCCCGTCGCTTGCCCTGCTCGCGTTCCTGATCCCGCTCACCGGCAGGATCGGGCTGTGGCCCGCCCTGATCGCGTTGTTCCTGTATGCGCTTCTGCCGATCACGCGCAACACGCACGCCGGGCTCGCGCAAGTGCCGCGCGGGCTGCTCCAGGCGGGAACGGCGCTCGGCCTGTTGTCAAAGGATATTCTCTACAGGATAGAGCTGCCGCTTGCGCGCGAGACCATCATGGCGGGCGTCAAGACCTCGGCGGTGATCAACGTTGGCACTGCGACCATCGCCGCCTTCATCGGCGCCGGCGGGTTCGGCGAGCGCATCGCGCAGGGCCTGGCGCTGAACGACCACACCGTGCTCCTCGCCGGTGCGCTGCCGGCGGCGGCGCTCGCTCTTGCAGTGCATGCGGCATTCGAGCTCGCCGAGCGTTGCCTCGCGCGCAGGCCGCGGTAGAATTTCCCCCAACTTCCCTGGGAGAGGCGTTCATGAGAATCGGCGTGCCCGCCGAAGTGCGCGCGGGCGAGACGCGTGTTGCCGCTAATCCGGAGACCGTGAAGCGGCTGGCGGCGAAGAACGAGGTGCGCATCCAGGCGGGGGCCGGTGCGGGCTCGAGCATCCGCGACGCCGATTTCGCGGCTGCCGGCGCCAAGCTGGTCGGCTCCGCGGCCGAAGCGTACGACGCCGAGATCGTGCTGAAAGTGCGCGCGCCCACCGACGCTGAAATGGATTTGCTGAAGAGCAATTCCATCCTGATCGGGCTGCTCGATCCGTTCAACGCTGCCGCCGTCGAGGCGCTGGCCAGGCGCGGCGTCACCGCATTCGCAATGGAGTGGCTGCCGCGCATTTCGCGCGCGCAATCGATGGACGTGCTGTCCTCGCAAGCGAACATCGCCGGCTACAAGGCGGTCGTTCTCGCCGCGGCGGAGAGCGGACGCTTTTTCCCGATGCTGATGACCGCTGCCGGAACGGTGAAGGCCTCGCGCGTGCTGATCCTGGGGGCCGGCGTGGCGGGGCTGCAGGCGATCGCGACGGCGAAGCGTCTCGGGGCCGTGATCGAAGCCTCCGACGTGCGGCCGGCAGTCAAGGAACAGGTTGAATCGCTGGGCGCGAAGTTCCTGGACGTGCCGTACGAGACCGACGAGGAGCGCGAGATCGCGCAAGGCGTCGGCGGCTACGCGCGAGCGATGCCGCCCGGCTGGATGCGCCGCCAGGCGGAGCTGGTGCACTCGCGGGCGCTGCAGGCGGACGTCGTGATCACGACTGCGCTGATCCCCGGCAGGCCGGCACCGCGGCTCATCAAGGAAGAGACTGTCAAGGCGATGAAGCCCGGCGCGGTAATCGTCGATCTCGCAGTCGAGCAGGGGGGCAACGTCGAGGGCATCGAGCGCGGCCGGACGGTGGTGAAGCACGGCGTCAAGCTGATCGGGCAGGAAAACCTGGCGGCGACCGTGGCCACCGACGCCTCCGCCTTGTACGCGCGCAACCTCTACAACTTCCTGGTCCTGATGCTCGACCCGAAGAGCGGCGAGTTCAGGCTGGACCGCAGCGACGAGATCATCGCCGGCACGCTGGCGTGCACGCAGGGCGAAGTGCTCAAGAAAGGCTGACCATGGGCGGACCCGTAGATCCCACCGTCATCAACCTCGTGGTGTTCGTGCTCGCCGTGTTCGTCGGCTACCACGTCATCTGGAACGTGACCCCGGCGCTGCACACGCCGCTGATGAGCCTCACCAACGCCATTTCGAGCGTGATCATCGTCGGCGCCGTCCTCGCCGCCGCGCCGGCCGAGCTCGACTTCGGCTCGGTGCTCGGCGTGATCGCGGTGGCGCTCGCCTCGGTGAACGTCGCCGGCGGCTTCCTCGTGACGCAGCGCATGCTGCAGATGTTCAGGAAAAAGCAGAAATGAGCGCCAGCCAGCTCACGCTGTGGTACCTGGTCGCCTCGATCTGCTTCATCCTGGCGCTGAAAGGGCTGTCCTCGCCGACCACGGCGCGCCGCGGCAATTATTTCGGCATGGCGGGAATGGCCATCGCGGTGCTGACCACCATCGCCGTCATAGCGCGCGGCCGTGTCGACCTGATCCTGATCGCCATGCTGATCGGCGGCACGATCGGCGCCATCGTCGCGCGCCGGGTACAGATGACGCAGATGCCGGAGCTGGTCGCCGCGATGCACTCGCTGGTAGGCATGGCGGCGGTGCTGATCGCCGTCGCCGCCGTGGACCACCCGAGCGCCTTCGGCGTGCCCGATCCCCTGCCCAGGGGCAACAAGCTCGAGCTGTTCATCGGCACCTTCGTGGGCGCGATCACGTTCTCCGGGTCGGTGATCGCGTTCGGCAAGCTGGCGGGCCTGGGCAAGAAGTTCCGCCCGTTCTCGTCGGCGCCGGTGGTTTTCCCGGGCCAGCACTGGCTGAACCTCGTTCTAGGGCTGGTCATGGTCGGCCTCGGCGCGGCGTTTTTTCTCGCCGACGACAAGCTCTGGACGCCGTTCGTGGCGATGACGGCGCTCGCCTTTGCGCTCGGCGTGCTGATCATCATCCCGATCGGCGGCGCCGACATGCCGGTGGTGATCTCGATGCTGAACAGCTACTCGGGCTGGGCGGCCGCCGGCATCGGTTTCTCGCTCAACAACGCCATGCTTATCATCGCCGGCTCGCTCGTCGGCTCCTCTGGCGCGATCCTGTCCTACATCATGTGCCGGGCGATGAACCGCTCGTTCATCTCGGTGATCCTGGGCGGCTTCGGTGCCGCCGAGGGCGCCGCGGCGACCGGCGCCGAGCAGAAGGCGGTGCGCTCAGGCTCGCCGGAGGACGCAGCTTTCCTCCTCGCCAATGCCGGGAGCGTGATCTTCGTGCCCGGGTACGGCCTCGCCGTCGCGCGTGCGCAGCATGCGGTCAAGGAGCTGGCGCAAAAGCTCCAGGCGAAAAGGGTCAGCGTGCGCTACGCCGTGCACCCGGTGGCCGGGCGCATGCCCGGGCACATGAACGTGCTCCTCGCCGAAGCCGAAGTGCCCTACGACCAGGTCTTCGAGATGGAGGACATCAACAGCGAGTTTCCCGACACCGACGTGGCGCTGGTGCTCGGCGCGAACGACGTCGTGAACCCGCTCGCGTACGAAAAGGGCAGCCCGATCTACGGCATGCCGATCCTCGACGTCGCCAAGGCGCGCACCGTCATCGTCAACAAGCGCAGCATGGCCACCGGCTACGCCGGCCTCGACAACCCGCTTTTCTACATGGAGAAGACCATGCTGGTGTTCGGCGACGCGAAGAAGGTCGTCGAGGACATGGTCAAGGCGCTGGATTAGGCTCCTCGGGATGCTCTTCGTGCCAGCGCTTAAGGATCTCCAGCTGCCGCTCCCTGGGCAGGCTGGCGTACTGCGCATAGCGCTTCCTCGCGAGGTTGCGCTGTTCCAGGGTCAGCTTGGCCCATCCCGGCAAACGCTGCGCGAAGCGCTGCTGCTGCTGCGCGGACATCCTGGGGTAGCGCTTGGCCGCGGCCAGCAGGCGCTGCCGCTGCACCTCGGGCAGGCGGTCCCATTGCGCCTGCAACGGCCGCAGGACGGTTTGCTGGTCCGCGGTGAGCTGCGCCCACACCGGCGCCCTGCCGGCTGCGCACGCGGCGCTCGCCGACAGGGCGAGGCACAGGCCGACGCTGGCGGCTAGTTGGCTCGCTCGTAGACGACGTCGCTGCGCCGGTTCTCCGCCCATGACGCCTCGTCGTGTCCCACGGCTCTCGGCTTTTCCTCGCCGAAGCTGGTGGCCTCGATCTGCCGGTCGGTGGCGCCTAGCAGGGTCAGCATCTTCTTGACGCCTTCCGAGCGCCGCTGGCCGAGAGCCAGGTTGTATTCGCGGCTGCCGCGCTCGTCGGCGTTACCCTGAACCGCGATCTGCGCCCCGGGATGCTCGCGCAGGTAGCGCGCGTGCGCTTCCACCAACTGGCGGTATTCGTCCTTTACATCGTAGCGATCGAACTCGTAGTAAATGCTGCGCTTCGACGGCTCGACAGCAGCGGTTGCAGCCGGACGCGGTGCCGCAGGCGTGGCTTGCGGCGCGGGGCTGCGGGCTTGCGGCGACGACGCCGGCGCGGATTGCTCAACTGCCGGTTCACTGGCGCAGGATGCGAGAAAGGCCGCCATGACCGCGGCGGCGATGGCGATGCGGTGAGTCTTCATGGTGAGCTCCCTTGGCTGCGACTTGGGAGCAGGAATCCTAGCGCGGCAACTATATTTGTGCAATATGTCTGCCCATGGGAGGGGAAGCGAAGTGAGATCCTTGATCGTCCGCCTGCTGGCGCGCGAGCGCGGCCTGTTCGCGGGTGCAGCCGTCGTCGCGGCGGCGTGCGCCGCGCTCGGCGTGCCGTTCGAGTTCGTCCTGTTCGGCCTGACGCTCACCGGCGTCGCGCTGTTCCATCATCACACGCTGCAGGTGGCTCTCATCGGCCTCGGCGCGATCGTGCTCTACAAGCTCGCCTTCACGGGGTTCAAGGCCGGCCCGGGGGTGGAAGGTCTTGCGCTGCACATGCTGCACGAATGGGTGATCCTCGCCAACCTTTTCGGCCTGCTGCTCGGCTTCGCGCTGCTTTCCAACTATTTCGAGGCAAGCCAGGTGCCGGCGGTGCTGCCGCGCTACCTGCCGGACGACTGGAAAGGCGGCTTCGTGCTGCTGTGGATGATCTTCGTGCTGTCTTCGTTCCTCGACAACATCGCCGCCGCCCTCATCGGCGGCACCATCGCCCGCACGGTGTTCCGCGGCAAGGTGCATATCGGCTACCTGGCGGCGATCGTCGCCGCATCGAACGCGGGCGGCTCGGGCAGCGTGGTCGGCGACACCACCACCACCATGATGTGGATCGATGGTGTCGACCCGCTGGACGTGCTGGAGGCCTTCGTTGCCGCCGGCTCCGCGATGCTGATCTTCGGCGTCCCCGCCTCGCTGCAGCAGCAGGGCTACTCGCCGATCACGCAGGGCGCCGCCGCCGGCGTGCGCGTCGACTGGCCGCGCGTCGCGATCGTCGCAGCCATTCTGCTCGCCGCGATCATCGTCAACGTGATCGTCAACGTGAAGTTCAGCGCGTATTCGGACCGTTTCCCGTTCATCGGCGCAGGGGTATGGGCCGCGATCCTCATCGCTGCGCTGTGGCGCAGGCCGGCGTGGTCGCTGCTGCCGGGCGCGCTCAAAGGCAGCGTGTTCCTTCTTTCGCTGATCGTGTGCGCTTCGCTGATGCCGGTGGAGAAACTGCCGGCGGCGTCGTGGCAGACCGCGCTCGGCCTGGGCTTCGTCTCCGCGGTGTTCGACAACATCCCGCTCACCGCGCTCGCGCTCAAGCAGGGCGGCTACGACTGGGGCTATCTTGCGTATGCGGTGGGATTCGGCGGCTCGATGATCTGGTTCGGTTCTTCCGCCGGCGTAGCGCTGTCGAACATGTACCCGCAGGCGAAATCGGTCGGCCTGTGGCTCAAGCACGGCTGGCACGTCGCGCTCGCCTACATGATCGGGTTTTTCGTGCTCTATGCCGTGCTCGGCTGGCATCCGAATGCGCCGCACAAAGCGAAGCCCGCAGCCATGACGAGTTTGCCTTGCGGCTGATTCGAGGACGAGAGTAAAATTCCGGCGCCTTCGCGTATGTCCGTGCAGGGCTTCACCCTGCCCATAATTCGAATCCAGACAGAGGAGACAACGAATGAGCAATCAGCAACCGTCGCGCCGCAAATTCCTGACCGGCGCGGCCGCCGCTACCAGCGCGGCAACGCTCGGCTTCCCGGCGATCGTCAAGGCGCAGGGCCCGATCTCGATGCGCTGGCAGAGCACCTGGCCCTCGAAGGACATCTTCCACGAGTACGCGCTCGACTACGCGAGGAAAGTGAACGACATGACCGGCGGCGACCTCAGAATCGAGGTGCTGCCCGCCGGCGCCGTGGTGCCCGCATTCGGCCTGCTCGACGCGGTGTCCAAGGGAACGCTCGACGGCGGGCACGGCGTGCTGGTCTACCACTACGGCAAGCAAAATGCCCTGGCACTCTGGGGATCGAGCCCCGCCTTCGGCATGGACGCGAACATGCTGCTCTCCTGGCACAAGTACGGTGGCGGCAAGGAGCTGCTCACCAAGCTGTACAACTCGATCGGCGCCAACGTGGTGTCCTTCCCGTACGGCCCGATGTTCACGCAGCCGCTCGGTTGGTTCAAGAAGCCGATCACCAAGCCGGATGATTTCAAGGGTCTCAAGTACCGCACCGTGGGCATTTCGATTGACCTGTTCACTGGCATGGGTGCCGCAGTGAATGCGCTTCCCGGCGGCGAGATCGTGCCGGCGATCGACCGGGGGCTCCTCGATGCGGCCGAGTTCAACAATGCAAGCTCCGACCGGTTGCTGGGCTTCCCGGACGTGTCCAAGGTGTGCATGCTGCAGAGCTACCACCAGAACGCCGAGCAGCTCGAAATCACCTTCAACAAGACTAAATACGACGCGCTGCCCGAGAAGATCAGGGCGATCATCGCGTACGCCACGGAAGCCGCTTCCGCGGACATGTCGTGGAAGTCGATCAACCGCTATTCGCAGGACTACATCGAGCTGCAGACCAAGGACAAGGTGAAGTTCTACAAGACGCCGGACTCGATACTGCAGAAACAGCTTGAGGTGTTCGATCAGGTGAACGCCAAGAAGTCTGCGGAGAACCCGATGTGGAAGGAAATCGTCGAGTCGCAGCGCAAATACGCCGAGCGCACAGTGCGCTGGGACCTCGATACCAACGTCAACCGGCGCATGGCCTATAACCACTACTTCGGCAGGAAGCCGGCCGCGAACAAGGCCTGACAACGGAGCCTCGAGCGCACACCATCCGGCGGCCCCGGATGGTGTTTTTTTGAATCCGTATATCGCCGCAGGTAAGCCATGCAGAGACTCCTGCTTTTCGTCGACAAGCTGAGCACCTGGGTCGGCCAGGCGTTTTCCTGGTTCATCGTCGCGCTTACGCTGCATGTCACCTGGGAAGTGTTCTCGCGCTACGTCCTCGACCACCCGCGCGCCTGGGCCTTCGATGCAATGATCATGATGTACGGGACGCTGTTCATGATGGCCGGCGCCTATACGCTGGCGAAGAACGGCCACGTGCGCGGCGACGTGATCTACGGCTTCTTCACGCCGCGGGCGCAAGCGGCGCTCGACCTGACGCTGTACATCGTGTTCTTCATTCCCGGTATCACCGCTCTCGTGTGGGCCGGCTACACCTATGCCGAGGAGTCCTGGGCGATCAACGAGCATTCGAACATCACCTCGGAAGGACCGCCGGTCTACCCGTTCAAGACCGTCATTCCCGTTGCCGGCGCTTTCGTGCTGGTGCAGGGCATCGTCGAGATCATCCGCTGCGTCATTTGCCTGAAGCAGGGCTACTGGCCTTCGCGCGAAGAGGACGTTCAGGAAGTCGATGTGGACAAGCTCAAGGAGATGGTCCACGTCAAGGACGAGGACATCCAGAAGCTGGATGAGTATGTCGTGGCGAAGGCGCAGCGCAAGTGAGGCTGCGCAAGGAACTGTGGTTCGGCTTCTCGCTGATGGCGCTGATCATCATCCCGGTGATCGTGCTCACGCCCTGGGGACACCTCACGAACGGACACCTGGGGCTCCTGATGCTCGCGCTGATCTGCGTCGGCATCATGCTCGGCTTTCCCACCGCCTTTACGCTGATGGGAATGGGCGTTTTCTTCGCCTGGCTTGCCTACCGCAGCGTGGATCCAGCGACCGCGGACCGGCGGGTGCTGGACCTCTTCGTGCAGCGCACTTTCGGGATCATGTCGAACGACGTGCTGATCGCGGTGCCGCTGTTCCTGTTCATGGGCTATGTCGTCGAGCGGGCGCAGCTGATCGACAAGTTGTTCAGAAGCCTGCATCTCGCCACCGCGCGCCTGCCGGGATCGCTCGCGGTGGCGACCATCGTCACCTGCGCGATCTTCGCGACCGCCACGGGCATCGTCGGCGCGGTGGTGACGCTGATGGGCCTGCTCGCGTTCCCGGCGATGCTCAAGGCCGGATACAACGTCAAGGTGGCCGCCGGCGCGGTCACGGCGGGCGGCTGCCTCGGCATCCTGATCCCGCCGTCGGTGCTGCTGATCGTCTATGGCGCGGTTGCAGGCGTGTCGGTCGTGCAGCTCTATGCAGGCGCCTTTCTTCCCGGCTTCATGCTCGCTGGGCTCTACGTGGGATACGTCATCCTGCTGGCGAAGTGGAAGCCGAACCTCATGCCTCCGCTTGCCGAGAGCGAACGGCGCGTGGAGCTTCCGGACTTTGCGCAGGCGCTGGCGCCCCATGGCCGCAACGCGTTGGTCGTGCTCTGGCGCGCAGTGACTCGCGGAAACGCCGGCGTCGCAAAGCACACCGCGCTTGCGCAGCTGCTTGTCACGCTGGTGCCGGCGCTTGTCATCGTCGCGGTGCTGGGCATCACTTATCGTGCGACCACAGCGCCGGAAGTCGAAGCGAGCACGGCCGGGCTCGTCGAGGCGGGTGGCCTGGTCGCGGCGCCCGGAGGGGAAAGGGAGGCATCGACAGGCCTCATTGGCGCGCCCGAAGCGGAGGAATCGACAGTCAAGGAACCCCCGGCCGAGGAGGCGAAGAAAACTTCACCCGTCGAGACGAAGGCCCCCGGCGCAGCAGCCGCGCCACAGGAACGGCTCGCGGTGCCTGCATGGCTGTGGGGCGTATTCGCCATCGGCATCGGCACCATCGCATTGATCTACTGGCTGTGGAATTGGGAGCGGCTCGAGGTATTCAAGATGCTGCTCGGCTCCTTCTTTCCGCTCGCCCTGCTCATCCTGGCTGTGCTCGGCTCGATCGTGTTCGGGCTGGCAACGCCGTCCGAGGCGGCGGCGGTCGGCGGGTTCGGCGGCTTCGTGCTTGCGGGAGTCTACCGCTTCATCGCCTACTGGCGTGACGCAAGGAGCAGCGGCAAAGGTACCGGCACGGCGATCTGGAGCACGATGAAGGAGCTCGGGATCATCGTCAAGGAATCGTCGTTCCTCACTGCCAAGACTAGCGCCATGGTGTGCTGGCTGTTTGTGGGCTCCGGCATTTTCTCGGCGGCATTCGCGCTGCTCGGCGGGCAGGAAGTGGTCGAGAAATGGGTGCTGTCGCTCGACATGACGCCGGTGCAGTTCATGATTCTGGCGCAGTTCATCATCTTCATCCTCGGCTGGCCCCTCGAGTGGACCGAGATCATCATCATCTTCATGCCGATTTTCCTGCCGCTGCTGCCGCACTTCCATATTGATCCGCTGTTCTTCGGGTTGCTGGTGGCGTTGAACCTGCAGACCGCGTTCCTGTCGCCGCCGGTGGCGATGGCGGCCTTCTACCTCAAGGGCGTGTCGCCGCCGCATGTGACCCTCAACGCGATTTTCGCCGGCATGATGCCGTTCATGGGGATTCAGTTGATCGCCCTGGTGATCCTGTACGTGTTCCCGCAGATTGGCCTCTGGCTGCCGAGCGTCGTCTACGGGCGCTAGCGCATCGTGGAAGCGCTTTCGCCCGCCTCGTTAGCGGCCGCCGACGCCGCGCGCAAGATCCGCGAAGGCCTGCTGACCTCCGAAGAACTGGTTGCGGCTTGCCTGGAGCGCATTCGCGCAACAGAACGCTCGGTGCAAGCCTGGACCTTTCTCGACGAGGCGCATGCGCTTGCGCAAGCGCGCGCCGCCGACGAGCGCAAGCGCAGCGGCGAGCCGATCGGCGCGCTGCACGGCGTTCCGGTCGGCATCAAGGACATCATCGATACCGCCGACATGCCGACCGAGAACGGCACGGTTCTGCACAAGGGCCGCGCGCCGCGCGAAGATGCAGCGGTGGTGAAAGCGCTGCGCGCCGCGGGCGCGGTGATCGTCGGCAAGACAGTCACGACCGAGTGCGCCTACTTCGCGCCCGGAAAGACTCGCAACCCGCACAACCCCGAGCACACGCCGGGCGGGTCCTCAAGCGGTTCCGCCGCCGCTGTCGCGGCAGGGATGGTTCCGCTTGCCCTGGGCAGCCAGACCAACGGCTCGACCATCCGGCCCGCCGCGTTCTGCGGCGTGTACGGCTTCAAGCCCACGCATGGCCTGATTCCGCGCTCGGGCATCCTCGAGTTGTCGCGCACGCTCGATCACGTGGGCTTTTTTTCGAGGAATGTGGAGGATCTTGCGCTGCTCGCGGAGGTGCTCGTCGGCTGGGACGAGGGCGACCCGGATACGCGGCCGCGTGCCCGTATTCCTTTTCAAACGATTTCTTCGGAGGAACCGCCCATCGAGCCCATGCTGGCGTTCGTGAAGACGCCGCACTGGGAGAAGGTCGATGCCGGGACGCGCGAGGCGTTCGCGGAGCTGACCGGCGCGCTGGGCGAGCGGGTGGAAGAAGTCGAGCTGTTCGCTTCGGCCGCCGATGCCTGGAGCTGGCACAAGACCATCATGGAGGCCGAGATGGCGGCGAATTTCGAGCGCGAGTGGCAGCAGGGCCGCGGCAAGCTCTCGGAGCAGCTGCGCTCGCTCATCGAGCGCGGGCGCGAAACGCGCGCCGTCGATTACCAGCGCGCGCTGCGCAGGATCCGGCCGATGGTGGAGGGCTTCGACGAGCTTTTCATGGAGCGCTACGACGCCATTCTCACGCCCGCCGCGCCGGGCACTGCGCCCAAAGGCCTGTCTGCCACGGGCGATCCGTCTTTCTGCACGCTCTGGACGCTGTGCGGAATGCCGGCGCTGTCGCTGCCGCTGCTGCAGGGCTCCGACGGGCTGCCGCTCGGCGTGCAGCTCGTCGGACGGCGCGGCTTCGACGCGCGGCTGCTGCGCACCGCGCGCTGGCTGGTCGAGGCGACGCGCTAGGCGTCACGCCGCGCGGCGCACGGGCTCGGACAGGGAATAGCAGTAGCGCCGCAGCCGGCTGAGGTCCGCGGTGGAGATGGCCCGCCGCAGGAATCCCATGTTGCGGTCGATCTCGGTCTGGTACAGGTTCGGGCCGTCGAAGTGCGCCTCGGCATAGCGGATCACGGCGCCCAGCTTGCGGTCGATGCGGTCGCGCGCCACGTACTCGTAGAACCCCGGCGTCTTGACGATCAGGTCGTCGCCGGAAGCGTAGCGCACCACTTCGCGGCCGTCGGCCAGCCGCTCGCGCGCGATATTGCCCAGGACGAACTCCCGGTACAGGAACTGACGGCATTTCTCCAGGTACATGCGATCGGACATTTGCCCGATCAGGTCGGCGGTGCCGACCAGGCAGCCGACCAGGCGGTCCTTCGGGTCGGCGACGTGGATGTCCTCGATTTCCATCTCGTAGCCGGTGAAATGCACCAGCTGCGCCGCGACCGCGGCCTCGGCGGAGAACCCCAGCCGGGGCAGGTAGGCGGATATGAAGTCGGCGCTGCGGCTGACGTGGATCTTGGTGAACACCGCGCCGTTCGCGACTTCGGCCTCCGAGCGCCGCTTCATGTAGCCGGCGTCGTGGAGCAGCGCCACCAGCACGCCGAGCATGGCGCGCCGTGCGCCGAGCTGGTCGGGCAGCGCGCAGCTGCGCTCGTGGCCGTCGATGAGGCGCGCCATGGCGAGGGTGACGTCGAGCGAATGCCGGATGTCGTGATACAGCGTGTCGCAGGCGAAGTAGCCGGAGAAGCGGCCTTCGAACAGCGCGCGGAAGTCGTCGAAGGCGCGCGCCAGACGGTTGAAGTTCTCTCTAGGGTAGCGGGCGGCGAACAGGGCGAGGACCGCGTCGCGGACCCGCTGCGGGTCCTCGACATTTACGCGGTTCGTGACGTCGTTCTGGTTCAGTCGGTCTTGCATGGCGCGCCGCCGGCGGCGTCTTGCCGCGCGGCTTCGCTTCCTCGACGATTATTCTCCGCGCCTCGGCGCGAGGCAAGACGAGCGCGCGAAAACAAAGGGGAGACGGCCTGTAAGCCGGGTTCTGTGGTCACCGGCCGGGCGCACCCGGCCGGGCCGGCAGCCATTCCTCTGGGCCCCGGGTTGCCCCGGGGCTCTAGCCACCTACCCGCAAGCTTCGGCCGAGCCGGCCTCGATCGCCTGCCTATTTGGTGTTGCTCCGGATGGAGGTTGCCGCGTTTCACCCCTCGGCTTTGGGCCGAGGACTCGTCTCTGTGGCCCTGTTCGTCACGTCGCCGTGCCAGGGGGTTACCCTGCATCCCGCTCTGCGGAGCCCGGACTTTCCTCTGTGCCGCCGCGAACTACCGGCGCACAGCGGCTGCCTGGCCGACTCCCGGACGCGATTTTACCCTGCGAGGGCGCAGGAGTATGCTTTCTCGATGCGAAGACGGCTGTATTTCCTGCTGCCCGATGTGGAAAGCGCGCGGCACACCGCGGACGACCTGCTCCTCGCGCGCGTCGAGGACCGCCACATGCACTTTCTCGCCAAGCGAGGCACCGACCTGGGCGAGCTCCACGAGGCGAGTTACCTGTTCAAGACCGACCTGCTGCATGGCGCCGGCATCGGCCTGATGCTCGGCGGCATCGGCGGCCTGATTCTCGGCGCGGTCATCGTCGCCTACCCGCCGGAAGGCATGCAGCCGCAACTGGTCGCGGTGCTGATCGCCGCCGTCGTCGGCGGCATCCTGGGGGCGTGGATGGCAAGCATGGCCGCCGCCGCCGTGCCCAATTCGCGGCTCAAGGCCTTCCACGAGGACATCGAGCGCGGCAAGGTCCTGCTCATGGTCGACGTGCCCTACGGCCAGGTCGAGCAGATCCGCGAGGTGGTCCTTTCTCGCCACCCCGAAGCGGTGGCCGGCGGCCTGGCATCGCGCTACCCGGCGTTTCCGTAGGCGCGCCGGAAATAGCGCGTGTCGTCGTAGAACTCCGGCCGCTCGCTTCCAGGCAGCCATCCCGGGTACCCGAAGATGGGGACCGGCGCCAGCTCGCGCGGCGTAGCCTGCGTCGAGCGCTGCGCAAGCCATGCAGCCGCCTGCGCGTCCGCGTCGGCGCCCGGCGCCACGAAAATGGCCTTGCAGGTGATGCCGGGCCACGGATCGAGCGCCTTCTCCAGGACCGCGTGGCCAAGCACCGAGATGCGCATCGCACGCAACACGCGGCCCCGCTGCCCCCAGAACAGCGCCTTCCAGCGGAAGCCGCGCAGCATGGCGAGCAGCTCGGCGTCGGCGCAGGCGACGATGGCCCCGCCCTCGTCGAACAGCGTCAGCAGGTCGCGCAGGCGGCCGCGACGGCCGCGCTCGTGCGGGATGCGCTCGGCGTGCATGGCGTTGATGCGCGCCTTGGTCCGGGGGAACGCCAGCCAGGCGAGCGCGTTGAACAGGTCGTGCAGGCTTTCCGGCCGCGTTTCCACGCAACCCGACTCGAACACGCGCACTTCATAGTAGGCGTCGGCAGCCCCGGGCGGCACGAAGCGCACCGGCCGGCCGCTCTCGGTGCGCAGTCCCGCGGCGTCGGCAAGCGCGTTCAGATGGCCGAGGCTCGCGCCGCCCGCGGCTTGCAATCGCTCGTGCCACGGCCTGATCGGGTCGAAGACCGGCTGTCTCAGAGAAGCTTCCACGGGATCGTTTCCCCTGCGCGAAGCGGCACCAGCTCCTCGCCGCCGAACTCGAGGTGCGCAGGCGCCTTCCATTCTTCGCGCACCAGGGTGATGCTTTCCCGGTTGAGGGGAAGCCCGTAGAACTGGGGGCCGAACACGGAGGCGAAGCCCTCGAGCTTGCCGAGCGCGCCGGCCTCCTCGAAGGCGATGGCGTAGAACTCGATGGCCGCGTGCGCGGTGTAAATGCCGGCGCAACCGCAGGCCGCCTCCTTGGCGTGCCGCGCGTGCGGCGCGCTGTCGGTGCCGAGGAAAAACTTGGGGTTGCCCGATGCCGCGGCCTCGACCAGCGCCTCGCGGTGGTCCTCGCGCTTCAAAACCGGCAGGCAGTAGTGGTGCGGGCGGATGCCGCCCATGAAAAGCGCGTTGCGGTTCATGAGCAGGTGGTGGGCGGTGATCGTCGCCGCGATGTTCGGACCGGTGACCTCGATGTATTGCACCGCGTCCCGGGTGGTGATGTGCTCGAGCACCACCTTGAGCTGGGGAAAGCGCTCCACCAGCGGTCCGAGCACTTCCTCGATGAACGCCTTCTCGCGGTCGAAAACGTCGATCGCAGGGTCGGTCGACTCGCCATGGACCAGCAGCGGCATGCCGACTTCCGTCATCTTTTCGAGGGCATGGAAGCAGCGCGACAGGCGCGTGACGCCTTCGTCCGAATGAGTGGTCGCGCCGGCCGGGTAGAGCTTCACGCCGAATACCTGCCCCGAGCGCTTGGCGAGCGCGATTTCCTCGGGCGGCGTGTCGTCGGTAAGGTACAGCGTCATCAACGGCTCGAAGGCCGTGCGCGGCGGCAGCGCGCGCAGGATGCGCTCGCGGTACTCGAGCGCCTGCTGCGTCGTGCGAACGGGGGGCTTCAGGTTGGGCATCACGATGGCACGCGCGAAACGCCGCGCGCTGTCGGCGAGCACCGAGGCCATGGCGGGCCCGTCGCGCAGGTGCAGATGCCAGTCGTCCGGGCGCTTCAGCGTGAGCCGGTCCATCGGCCGAATTCTACTTGGCACGCTCGAGCGCCCTGCGGTACAGAACGCTCCTTGGAATCCCGGTGATGCGCGCGGCGAGCCGCGCCGCCTCGCTCGGCGCCAAAGCCTCCAGCAGCGCCTCGAGCACGCGTTCGGCCTCCAAGGTCTGTGCGGACCTGGGCTCGCCCGGCGCGAGCACCAGCACGAACTCGCCTTGCTGGCGATGCGGGTCGGCGAGCAGCCAGTCGCGCGCTTCGCCGAGCGGCAGTCGTGCCACGTCCTCGAATTTCTTCGTCAGCTCGCGGGCGATCACCACTTCCCGCGCCGCGCCGAAGCGCTCCGCCAGGTCCGCCAGCGTTTCGAGCACGCGGTGCGGCGCTTCATACAGGATCACCGGCCAGGGCAGCTCTAGGCCCTCCAGCGCCTTGCGGCGCGCTGAACGGCCGGCCGGAAGAAAGCCCGCAAAGAGAAAGCGCTCCGCCGGGAACCCCGACGCCGAGAAGGCCGCCACCGCGGCGCTCGGCCCGGGAATGGGAATGACGCGGATGCCGGCACGATGCGCCTGCTCGACGAGCAGCGCGCCGGGGTCGGACAACGCGGGCGTGCCGGCATCGCTGATCAACGCCACATTCCTGCCCGCGTGCATGACCCGCAGAAGCTTGGTGGCGGTGGCGCGCTCGTTGTGCTCGTGCAGTGCAACCGTGCGCGCCGGGATGGCGTGCCGCGCGAGCAGCGTGCGGCTGGTGCGCGTGTCCTCGCAGGCGATCAGATCGGCAGCGCGCAGCGCTTCGATCGCGCGCGGGCTGGCGTCGCCCAGGTTGCCGATCGGCGTGGCGACGACATAGAGGCTGCCTGGGATCATCCGGTCAACGGGGCTCGCGCAGTTTCGTTAAGCCTGCCATGAACTGGGCCGGGGCGCGAGCCGAAGACCTCTGTGCAGGCCTGCTGAGGGCGGCAGGCTTGCGGCTGATCGAGCGAAACTGGCGCTGCCGGCTGGGAGAGATCGATCTCATCGCCGAGGAGAGCGGCACGCTGGTGTTCGCCGAAGTCCGCATGCGCCAGAGCGGCAGCTACGGCGGCGCCGCCGAAAGCGTGACGGCGGCGAAGCGCGCCCGCCTGCTTGCCGCGGCGCGCCTCTACCTGGCCGGGCGCCGGGACGCGCACTGCCGCTTCGACGTGTTTCTCATCGACGGCGTTGCCGGGCACGTGCAGTGGATCCGCAACGCCTTTGGCGAGTAGCGCCGAGGTTTACTTCGAGTAGAATCGAAGACATGGGACACGCGGAGCAGAACGCAGCCCTCTCGGCGCGCGTGGCCGCGCACTTTGCCGAGAGCGCGAATCTCAAATTGGCCGCATCGCAGTCGCTGGCGGAGCCCGTGGCGCGCGCGAGCGCGCTGCTCGCCGACTGCCTGCGGAGCGGCGGCAAGGCGCTCGCCTGCGGCAACGGCGGCTCGGCGGCCGATGCGCAGCACTTCGCAGCCGAGCTCATCAATCGGTTCGAGACCGAGCGCCCGCCGCTCGCGGCGGTGGCTCTGACGACGGACAGCTCGACTCTCACGTCGATCGCGAACGACTATGCCTACCAGCAGGTCTTCTCCAAGCAGCTGCGGGCGATCGGCCGGCGCGGGGACGTGCTGCTCGCCATCTCGACCAGCGGCAACTCCGGCAACGTGCTCGAGGCGATCGGCGCCGCGCACGAGCTAGAGGTGCACGTGATCGCATTGACCGGCAACGGCGGCGGCAAGCTCGCCTCCCTGATCAAGGCCGACGATGTGCACATCTGCGTGCCGCACCGGAACACCGCCAGGATCCAGGAAGTTCATTTGCTGGTGCTGCACTGCCTGTGCGACGGCATCGATTTCCAGCTGTTCGGCGCGAAGCGATGAAGGCCCGGACCTGGCTGGCGCTTGCCGTCGCGGCGGGCGCGGCGCTGCTGCAGGGCTGCGAGCTGGCATTGATCGGCGCCAGTGCCGGCGCCGCTTACTCGACGCTCGAGGACCGCCGCTCCTCGGGCACGCAGCTGGATGACGACGCGATCGAGCTGCGCGCCGGCAGCCGTATCGCCGATCGCTTCGCCGACAAGGTCCATGTCAACGTCGCCGCGTTCAACCGCGCCACGCTGATCACGGGCGAGGTTCCGGATGAGGCGGTACGCGCCGAAGTGGAAAAGATCGTGCAGGGAGTGCCAAACGTCCGCGGCGTGACCAACGAGGTGCAGCTGGCGCCGATCACGTCGCTCGGCGAGCGCACCAGCGACTCGCTCATCACTGCCCAGGTCAAGGCGCGCTACCTCAGGGCGAAGGCATTCAACCCTGTGCATGTCAAGGTGGTGACTGAAGCGGGCGTGGTGTATCTGATGGGCGTGGTGACCGAGCGCGAGGCTGACGACGCGGTCGACCTCGCGCGCACCACCAGCGGCGTGCGCAAGGTGGTGAAGATCTTCGAATACTGCAAGGCAGCCGAGCAGGTCTGCCGGCCCCATCCTCCCGGCCCGCCGGACGAGAAACCGAAACCCGCGGCCTGATCGCGTGCAGGCTTCGCCGCCGGCCTACGAATCCAAGATCCGCGCACCGCGCGAACTCGAGCGCTGGAGCGCGCAGCTGCCCCGGCCGCTGGTCTTCACCAATGGCGTGTTCGACATCCTGCATCGCGGCCATGTTGCCTATCTCTCTCGCGCGCGCGCGCTCGGCGCGGCGTTGCTGGTCGCGCTGAACAGCGACGCCTCCGCCAGGCGCCTGGGCAAGCCGGGAGAGCGGCCGATCAATGCGCTGGAGGATCGGCTGGCGGTCGTCGCCGCACTGTCGATGGTCGACGCGGTAACGTGGTTCGAGGACGATACGCCGGCGCAGCTGATCGCCGCGTGCCGGCCGGAAGTGCTGGCAAAGGGCGGCGACTGGCCGGCCGAGCGCATCGTCGGAGCGAAGGACGTTCTTGCGCGCGGCGGGCGGGTGGTGTCGATCCCGTTCGAGCACGAGCGCTCGACGACGGCGCTCCTGCAGCGCATCCGCGGCGCTAGAGCCTGAGCTGATAGCACACCGCGCCAGGTGTCGGCGCAGCGAGATACGGCGCAACTTCCTCGAAATCGAGCGAGCGGTACAGGGCGATCGCCTCACCCATGCTGGGCAGGGTGTCGAGCACCACCCGGCTGCGGCCGGTCGCGCGCGCCGCGGCGATCGCTGCCGCGGCGAGCGCGCGGCCCAGGCCTTGTCCGCGGTAAGCCGGGCGGACGTAGAGACGCTTCATCTCGGCCGCGTCGGCATCGAGCGGCCGCAGAGCCACGCAGCCCGCGCTGCCCGACGCGTCGAGCGCGAGGAACAGCCGCCCCGCCGGCGGCGCGTACTCCCCCGGCAGCGCCGCCAGCTCGCGCTCGAGCCCGACGAAGCAGCACGGCGCATCCACGGCGCGCGCATATTCGGCGAACAGCGCGCGCACGGCGGCGACTTGCGTTGCTTGCGTCGCATGCACGATATTGGCCATATACTATTCTTCCATGCGCCTCCACCAGCTGAAAGTCGACTACGACGCCGAGCAGGACCGGCTGCTGATGCTGGTGGCGACCAGCGAGGGCGTCGAGCTGCGGCTTGCGCTGACGCGCCGGTTTGTCAAGCTCTTATGGCCCCTGCTGGTGAAGCTGGCCGAGGAAGCGAGCCCTCGCATCCGCACGCAGGCCAACCCGGAAGCGCGCAAGGCGCTGCTGGGACTGGAGCACGAGCACGCGGTGTCGAAGGCGGACTTTTCGAAGCCTTACGACGCGGTGCCGAGCGCGACCCCGCTCGGCGAGGCGCCGCTGCTGCTCGCGCGCATTCAAACCGGCCACGACCGCAACGGTCAGCCGGTCGTCGCCCTGCATCCGTCGGAGGGGCAGGGCGTGACGCTGACCTTCGATTCGGTGCTGCTGCACTCGGTATGCCGCCTGCTCCAGGCCGCAGTACGCAAAAGCGATTGGGACATGGAGCTGAAGCTTCCGGGCACCGAGCCTCAGGATAGCGCCGAGCGCCCGGCGCGCACCCTCAATTAGTTCGGCCTTCGACCAGCTCGGCCTGATCGCGCCGCTCACCGCGGCGGTCCGGGAACTCGGCTACGAAAAGCCGACGCCGGTGCAGGAGCAGGCCATCCCCCTGGTGCTTGCCGGACGCGATCTCATGGCAGGCGCGCAGACGGGGACCGGAAAGACCGCGGCGTTTGCGCTGCCGATCCTGCAGCGCCTTGCGCCTCAGGCCAGCAGCTCGGCATCGCCGGCGCGCCATCCGGTGCGGGCGCTGATCCTCGCGCCGACGCGCGAGCTCGCCATCCAGGTTGCCCAGAGCTTTGCCGAATACGGCAAAAACCTCCCGCTGCGCAGCACGGTCGTTTACGGGGGTGTCGACATGAACGCGCAGATCGCGCAGCTGCGCAAAGGGGTCGAGGTGCTGGTGGCGACGCCGGGACGGCTCCTCGATCACGTGCAGAACAAGACCGTCATGCTCAACCAGGTAGCGGTGCTGGTGCTCGACGAGGGCGATCGCATGCTGGACATGGGATTCCTGCCCGACATCAAGCGCATCATCGCCTTGCTGCCGGCGCAGCGCCAGAACCTGCTTTTCTCGGCCACCTTCCCCGACGAGATCCGCACCCTCGCCAAGACTCTGCTGCGCAATCCGGCCGAGCTCCAGATCGCGGCCCGCAATGCGGCGGCCGAGCTCGTCACTCACGTCCTGCATCCCGTGGCGCGGGAGAAAAAACGCGAGCTGCTCGCCTACCTCATCCAGACCCGCGAACTGCGCCAGGTCCTGGTATTCACCGGCACCCGCATCGGTGCCAACCGCCTGGCCCACCAGCTGCGGCGCGACCATATCCACGCCGATGCCATCCACGGCGACAAGTCGCAGGCCGAGAGGCTCGTCGCGCTGGAGGGCTTCAAGTCGGGCAAGACCAGTGTGCTGGTGGCGACCGACGTTGCATCGCGGGGCTTGGACATCGAAGGCCTGCCGCAGGTGATCAATTTCGACATGCCGCATTCGCCGGAGGATTACATCCACCGCATCGGCCGCACCGGGCGCGCCGGGCTGACCGGCGAGGCCATTTCACTGGTCGCGCCCGAGGATCTCGAGTCGATCGCGGCCATCGAGAGGCTGATCAAGAAGCGGATCGAACGGGTGCTGGTTGCCGGATTCCAGCCCAACGCCGGCACCGTCGCAACGCTGATGGGCGGGCAGCCGTCGCGGCCACCTCGGCGCGACGCGAAAGTACGCGCGGTCGACCCGATCTTCTCCAAACCTTACGAGCCCGGCTTGTCGCCAGCGGCGCCGGCTCCGGCGCAGAAGCCCGAGCCGGCGCAAAGCAAACGCAAACAGCCCCAGGTCGCGGCGCTTCTGGGCGGACGGAAGCGCGCCTGAGTTCTATACGCAGCGGGCGCCGTCGACCTCGATGCAGACGCCGCTCACAAAGGCGGCATCGTCGGACGCGAGGTAAAGGCAGGCATTGGCTACGTCGAGCGGCGTGGCGAAGCGCCCGAGCGGAATGCTCGACAGGAAGCGCTGCTTCGATTCCTCGGTGAGTGCGCCGCCCGCGAACTCGGCCGAGAGCGAGGTCTCCGGGCTGAACACCGGATTGACGCAATTCACGCGGATGCGATCCGGGCCGAACTCGGCGGCCATCGATTTCGACATCAGGATCACCGCCCCTTTGGAGCTGTTGTAAACGGTCAGCCCAGGCCGCGGGCGAACGCCCGCCGTCGAGGCGATGTTCACGAAGCCGCCGCCGCCGCGCCTGCGAAACACCGGCACCGCGTGCAGCGCCGACAGGTACACGCTTTTCACGTTCACCGCGTAGACCTTGTCGAACTCGCCTTCCGTCACTTCGAGGTAAGGCTTGTTGCGGTGGGTCCAGCCGGCGTTGTTGATCACGATCTCGAGGCCCGGACCGGCCGCCTGGACGAGCCTCGCCCAGTCGGCGCTTTTCGTGACGTCCGCGGCGACGAATTGCGCTCCGATCTCCCTCGCCACGCGCGCGCCCGCCTGCGCGTTGATGTCGGCGATCAGCAGCTTCGCCCCTTCGCGCGCGAAGCGCGCGGCGATTCCCTCGCCGAAGCCGGAACCGCCTCCGGTGACGATGGCCACCTTGTCCTTGAGCCGCATCTAGCCTCCAGGCAGGTCCTTGAACGGGCTATGGTCGCATAGCTCGTCCACGTAGCGCGTGACCCCCGCGGCTTCGCGCTCGAGGAAGCCCTCCACGGCGCGCGCGAATTTCGGATGCGCGAGCCAGTGCGCCGAAAGCGCCTCGACTGGCAGCAGGCCCCGGAACAGCTTGTGCTCGCCCTGCGCGCCGCCTTCGAACGCCTGCAGGCCGCGCGCGATCGCGTATTCGATCGCCTGGTAATAGCAGCATTCGAAATGCAGCAGCGGCAGGTGCTCGGTCGCGCCCCAGTACCTGCCGTAAAGAGTCGTGCGGTCGGCGAGAAACAGCGCCGAGGCGATCGCTCGCCCGGCCCGCTCGGCGATCAGCATCGCCGCGTGCGGGGCGAGCGTCGCGCCCAGCCGCAGAAAAAAGTCCAGGCTGAGATACGGCGTCGAGCGGTGCGCCGCATAGGTGTGGCGGTAGCAGCGGTTGAAGAATTCCCAGTGGCGCCGCTCGATCTCTTTTCCTTCGAGCCAGCGGCAGCTCACGCCGGCCGCGCGCAGCTTGCGCCGCTCCTGGCGGATGTTCTTGCGCCGGGCGTGCGACAAGCGCGCGAGAAAGCCTTCGAAATCCGCGTACGCGTCGTTGCGCCAGTGGAACTGCACCGTGCGACGCAGCAGCATGCCGTGCTGCTCGAGCAGGCGGGCCTCTTCGTCGCGGGGAAAAAGCACGTGCAGGGACGAGGTGTCCTTGGCGAGCTCCAGGGCCGCGCCGATGAGCACGCGCCGCTCCGCATCGGACCTGGCGAGCAGCCGCGAACCGCGCACCGGCGTGAACGGGACGGCGCACAGCAGCTTGGGGTAATAGTCGATGCCGTTGCGCTCGTGCGCGTCGGCCCAGGACCAGTCGAAGACATACTCGCCGTACGAATGGGACTTCACGAACAGAGGCATGGCGCCCACCATCGCCCCGGCGCGGCGCAACACCAGGATCCGCGGCAGCCACCCGGTGCGGCCGCTCGCGCATCCGGTCTCGATCAGCGCCGACAGGAATTCATGGCGGATGAACGGCTGCTCTCCGGCGAGGGCATTCCAATCCGCCGGGTCGATGCCGGCGAGCGAGTCGACGACCCTGACGCTTTCCACAGCTAATTCTACGGGCGCGTCCCGGCGCGATACAATGCTCGCTTGCCGCGGAGGACAGGATGAAGAAGATCGAAGCCATCGTGAAACCGTTCAAGCTGGACGAGGTGCGCGAAGCTCTCTCGGAAGTGGGGGTCACCGGACTGACGGTCACCGAGGTGAAGGGATTCGGCCGGCAGAAAGGTCACACCGAGCTGTATCGCGGCGCCGAGTACGTGGTCGATTTCCTGCCCAAGGTGAAAATCGAGGTGGTGGTGCCCAGCGGCCAGCTCGAGGGCGCGATCGACGCGATCGTCAAGTCGGCGCGCACCGGCAAGATCGGCGACGGCAAGATCTTCGTCACCTCGGTCGAGCACGTGGTGCGCATCCGCACCGGCGAGACCAACGAAGCGGCGGTCTAGCGCGCGTTCCTGAGCAGGACCAGCACCGCGCCGGCGCCGCCCTGCGCCGCCGGTGCCTGGCAGAAGGCGAGCACCGCGTCGCGCAGAGACAGCCATTTGCGCAGCTTGCCCTTGAGCACCGGTTCGCGGTTATGCGAGCCCAAGCCCTTGCCGTGCACGATGCGGACGCAGCGCAAGCGCCGTGCCATGCAGCGGCGCAGGAAGTCGCTGACGCTCACGGCCGCTTCCAGGCGGTTCATGCCGTGCAGGTCGAGGTGGTCCTCGACTACCCAGTGGCCGCGGCGCAGCTTGCGCAGCACGTCGCGGGAAAGACCGTCGCGCAGAAAGGCGAGCTCCTCCCCGGATTCGATGGCGTCGTCGAGGGAAAGCGGGCCGGTCAGCGATTCGGCCAGCGCGGCGCGCTCGTCGAGCCGGGTCTGGCGCGGAAACGGCGCCGGGCGCGCGCGGCGCAGGACCGCGCGCCGACTGCGGGGGAGAGGTTCCACCCCTTGCAGCGCTTGGCGAAAATCCTCGTCTTCAGGCGGCGAGCCCATCGAGAAATTTCTCCGCGTCGAGAGCGGCCATGCAGCCGCTCCCCGCGCTGGTCACGGCCTGGCGATAAACGTGGTCCTGCACATCCCCGGCGGCGAACACTCCCTGGACGCTGGTCGCAGTGGCAAAACCCTCGCGCCCGCCGCGGGTGACGATGTAGCCGTTTTCCATCTCGAGCTGCCCGGCGAAGAGCCCGGTATTCGGCGTATGCCCGATGGCGACGAACAGCCCTTTCGCGGCGATCTCGCGCCCGGCGCGGCTCTTCAGGTTTCTCGCCTTCACGCCGGTCACGCCGCTCTTGTCGCCGAGGACTTCCTCGACGACGTGGTCGAGCAGCAGCGAGATCGCGCCCTCGGCGACGCGCTTGGTCAGCTTGTCCACCATGATTTTCTCGGCGCGGAACTTTTCGCGGCGGTGGACCAGCACCACATGGCTGCAGATGTGCGCCAGGTAGAGCGCCTCCTCGACCGCGGTATTGCCGCCGCCCACCACCACGACGTTCTGGCCCTTGTAGAAAAAGCCGTCGCAGGTCGCGCATGCCGAAACGCCGCGGCCCATGTACTTCTGCTCCGAGGGCAGGCCCAGGTACTTGGCGGAGGCGCCGGTGGCAATGACCAGCGCGTCGCTGGTATAGGTCGCTGCATCGCCTTCGAGCGAAAACGGCCGGCGACCCAGATCCGCGCGCTGCACGTGATCGAAGATCAGCTCCGTCTCGAAGCGCTTGGCGTGCTTCTCGAAGCGGGTCATCAGCTCCGGGCCCTGCACGCCGTCGGCGTCCGCCGGCCAGTTGTCGACGTCCGTGGTGGTCATCAGCTGGCCGCCCTGCGCGATGCCGGTAATGAGCACCGGCCGCAGGTTGGCCCGCGCTGCGTAGACCGCGGCACTATAGCCGGCCGGCCCCGAGCCGAGGATGAGGAGTCGGGCATGGCGCGTCGGCATTTTCCGGAAGGCTCTGGATATTCAGGGAATATGGCGATTATAAAGAGAAAGGGTTTTTTACATGTTCCGACGTTCTGCTACCATGTCCGGATACGAAGGGAGGTGGATCTCGGCTATGGCCACCCCGGTTTCGACGGCGGTCTTGAAGGCGGTGCCGCTGTTCGCCAGCGTTCCGGAAGAGCAGTTGCGGATGCTCACGGTCGTCGTCACGCGCAAGAGCGTTTCGCGCTCTACCACCGTGATGGCGGGTGGCGACGCGACCGATTCCCTATACATCGTGCTTTCGGGGCGGCTCAAGGTGATGATGAGCGACTCCGAGGGCAAGGAAGTGATCCTCGCCATCCTGGGCCCCGGCGAGTTCTTCGGCGAGATGGGCCTGATCGACGACAGCCCGCGCTCGGCGAGCGTGGTGGCGATGGAGTCCTGCGAGCTGCTGTCGGTCACCAAGCGGGACTTCAAGAAGTGCCTGGCCGAGAACTTCGAGATGTCGATGGCGGTCATGCGCGGCCTGGTGCGCCGGCTGCGCGAGGCCGACCGCAAGATCGGCAGCCTCGCGCTGCTGGATGTCTACGGCCGCGTCGCCCGGCTCCTGCTCGACATGTCGGAAACGGTCAATGGCGAGAAGGTGGTGACCAAGCGGCTTCCCAAGCAGGACATCGCCAAGATGATCGGCGCCTCCCGCGAAATGGTGAGCCGGGTGATGAAGGACCTGCAGATGGGCGGTTACATCGAGGTGCGCGGCTCGACCATCGTCCTGCGCGACACCATCATGCTGCCGGAGTAGCCAAGCGGGCGCTCAAACCTCAGGCGCACCCCTTCCCGCAAAGCTCGCGGGCTTGTTGCGCGAAGCCAAGTGGCTGATCCTCGTCGCCGTCGCCGGCTACCTGCTGCTGATCTTCGCTACCTTTCACCGCGGCGATCCGGGCTGGTCGCACAGCGCCACCGGCGGTGTCGCGCGCAACGCGGGCGGCGTGGTCGGGGCGCTGGTTTCGGACGTCGCGCTCTACCTGTTCGGCTTGTCGGCTTACTGGTGGGTCGCGCTCTGCGTGTACGTCGTCGTCTGGGGCTACCGGCGCCTCAACGGCACGCGCCTCATCGACCGGCGTCCGCTGGTCCTCGCCTTGGCCGGATTCGCGGTTCTGCTGGTCTCCAGCGCGGCGCTTGAGCGGCTTCGGCTCCACAGCCTGCCGGTAGAGCTGCCGCTGGCGCCGGGCGGCCTGATCGGAAACAGCGTCGGCGCGCTGACCGGCGCCGCCCTGGGCTTCACCGGTGCCACGCTCGTGTTGCTGACGCTCGCTGCCGTCGGCTTCAGCCTGTTCACCGGGATTTCCTGGATCGCGGTTGCCGAGGTCGTCGGCGCCATGCTCGAAGCGGGTTATGGCTTCGCGGTACTTGCCTGGGACCGGCGGCGCGACCGCAAGCTGGGCGTGCGTGCGCGCGAGGAGCGCGACTTTGTCGTCGGCGCCGGGAAGAAGCGCGAGGACGAGCATCCGCCGCTGCGCATCGAGCTGCCGCTTGCGGAGATCAGGCAATCCGAGCGGGTGCAAAAGGAGAAGCAGGCGCCGCTGTTCGAAGACCTTCCGGATACGCCTTTGCCGCCGCTGAAGCTGCTCGACGAGGCGAGGGCCGGCGGCGAGCAGGTGACGCCGGAAACGCTGGAGTTCACGTCGCGGCTGATCGAGAAAAAACTGTCGGATTTCGGCGTTGCGGTCAAGGTGATCGCCGCCTACCCCGGCCCGGTGATCACCCGCTACGAGGTCGAGCCGGCCGTCGGCGTCAAGGGCAGCCAGATCGTCAACCTGGTGAAGGACCTGGCCCGCGCCCTGTCGGTGGTCTCGATCCGCGTGGTCGAGACCATTCCCGGCAAGTCCTGCATGGGGCTGGAGATTCCCAATCCGCACCGGCAGATGGTGCGCCTGTCCGAGATCCTGAGTTCCGAGGCGTATCACGCGCTGCACTCGCCGCTCGCCCTCGCGCTCGGCAAGGACATCGCGGGAAACCCGGTGGTGGCGGACCTCGCCCGCATGCCGCACCTCCTGGTGGCCGGCACCACCGGCTCGGGCAAATCGGTGGCGCTCAACGCGATGATTCTGTCGCTGCTCTATAAATCCGAGCTGCGCCACGTGCGCCTGATTCTCGTCGATCCGAAGATGCTCGAGCTTTCGGTCTATCAGCACATTCCGCATCTTCTGACGCCGGTCGTCACTGACATGAAGCAGGCCGTCAACGCGCTCGGCTGGTGCGTCGCGGAGATGGACCGCCGCTACAAGCTGATGAACTGGCTGGGGGTGCGCAATCTTTCGGGCTTCAACCACAAGGTGGCCGAAGCCGAGAAGCACGGGCGCAGGCTGGAAGATCCGTTGACGCTCGAATCCGGCAACCCGCAGCCCCTGCAGCACCTGCCCTATATCGTCGTGGTGATCGACGAGCTCGCCGACCTCATGATGGTGGTGGGCAAGAAGGTGGAGGAGCTGATCGCACGGCTGGCGCAGAAGGCACGCGCCGCCGGGGTCCACCTGGTGCTCGCCACGCAGCGGCCTTCGGTGGACGTGATCACCGGGCTCATCAAGGCCAACATCCCGACGCGTGTCGCGTTCCAGGTCTCCTCCAAGGTCGATTCGCGCACCATCCTCGACCAGTCGGGCGCCGAAGCGCTGCTCGGCGCCGGGGACATGCTGTATCTGCCTCCGGGAAGCGGCCTGCCGCAGCGCGTGCACGGCGCTTTCGTGGCGGACCACGAAGTGCACAAGGTGGTCTCGCACCTGCGGGCCCTCGCGGCGCCCGAATACCTGGCCGACGTGCTCGAACCCGCGGCATGGGACGAGGGGGGCGCTGCCGGGGGCAACGGCGAGCCGACCGGCGAAAGGGACCCGCTCTACGATCAGGCGGTCGAAATCGTCCTGCGCACGCGCCGGCCTTCCATTTCCCTGGTGCAGCGTCACCTGCGCATCGGATATAACCGCGCTGCGCGCCTGATCGAGGACATGGAGCGGGCCGGCATGGTGTCGCCGATGCAGTCCAACGGCAATCGCGAGGTGCTGGTTCCCGCCAAGGCGGAGTGACCCGCGCGATGCGGTTCCTGCTTCTCCTCGCGCTCCTCGCGGCGTCCGGCGTTCAGGCGGCCGCCATCGAGCGCTTCAAGAGCTTCGTGGGCACGACGCAGTCGGCGCGCGCCGATTTCGAGCAGAAGGTCTTCGACCGCGATCGCAAGCTGGTGCAGGAGGCAAAGGGAAGCTTCGTGCTCCTGAGGCCCGGCCGCTTCCGCTGGGTCTACGACAAGCCGGTGGATCAGCTGATCGTCGGCGACGGCGAGCGGGTCTGGATCTACGATCGGGAGCTCAAGCAGGCCACGGTGCGCAAGCTGTCGAAGGCCCTCGGCTCGACCCCGGCCGCCCTGCTCGCGGGCGCGAGCGACGTCGAGTCGGCGTTCGAGCTCAGCGACGCCGGCGAGCGCGACGGACTCGAATGGCTCGAGGCGAAGCCCCGCGACCGCGAAGCGGGGTTCGAGCGCATCCGCATGGGGCTGGGCAGCGGCGGGATCGAGGCGATGGAGCTGGCCGACAACTTCGGTCAGACGACCTTGCTGCGTTTTTTCAACCTGGTGCGCAACCCGAAGGTCGACCCGGCGCAGTTCCGCTTCGTGCCGCCGAAGGGCGTCGACGTATTGGGAGACCAGTGAACGATCTTTTCGGCAAGAAGCAGCCGCGAGCACCGCTTGCCGAGGCCTTGCGCCCGCGCTCGATCGACGAAGTCGTCGGCCAGCAGCATCTCCTCGGCCCGGGCAAGCCGCTGCGCCTGGCTTTCGAATCCGGCAAGCCGCATTCCATGATCCTCTGGGGTCCGCCGGGATCAGGCAAGACCACCATCGCGCGCCTCATGGCGACGGCCTTCAACGCCGAGTTCATCGCGATTTCGGCGGTGTTCTCCGGCGTGAAGGAGATCCGCGAAGCGGTGCAGGCAGCCGAGGCCGAGCTTGCGCGCAGCGGCCGCCAGACCATCCTGTTCGTGGACGAGGTCCATCGCTTCAACAAGGCGCAGCAGGACGCGTTCCTGCCCTACGTGGAGCGCGGCCTGATCACCTTCGTCGGCGCCACCACCGAGAACCCCTCCTTCGAAGTCAACAGCGCGCTGCTTTCGAGGGCGACGGTGTACGTGCTCGAGCCCCTCTCCCAGCAGGACCTGGAGATTCTCCTCGCCAGGACCCGCCTCAAGGCCGACGAGGAAGCGAAAGCGCGGCTCATCGGCTTCGCAGACGGCGATGCGCGTCGTCTGCTCAACGCGGTTGAAATTCTTCTGAATACAGAGGCGCAAACCGTCGACGGCGCCTTCGTCGAGCAGACGCTCGCAAAGAACCTGAGGCGCTTCGACAAGGGCGGCGAGCAGTTCTACGACCAGATCTCGGCGCTGCACAAGTCGGTGCGCGGGTCCGACCCCGACGCCGCCCTGTACTGGATGGTGCGAATGCTCGACGGCGGCGCCGATCCGCTCTATGTCGGCCGCCGCGTCGTGCGCATGGCGGTGGAGGACGTCGGCCTTGCGGACCCGCGCGCGCTGCGCGTCGCGCTCGACGCCTGCGAGACTTACGAGCGGCTCGGCAGCCCGGAAGGCGAGCTGGCGCTCGCCGAAGCGGTGATTTACCTCGCGGTGGCGGCGAAGTCGAACGCGATCTACGAGGCCTATAATTCGGCGCGCGCATTCGTCGCCGAGGACGGCACCCGGCCGGTGCCCATGCACCTGCGCAACGCGCCGACCCGCCTGATGAAGCAGCTCGGCTACGGCAAGGGCTACCGCTACGCCCACGACGAGGAGGGCGCGTACGCGGCCGGCGAGACTTACCTCCCCGAGGGCATGGGCGCGCTCGACTGGTACCGGCCGACCGACCGGGGCCTGGAAGCGAAGATCCGCGAAAAGCTGGCGGAACTGCGCCGCAGAAACGAACAGGCGCGCAAGCAAGGCGAATGATCGACATACAGCTGCTCAGGACCGACATCGACGCGCTCGAGCGCCGTCTCGCGACGCGCGGCTACCACCTCGACGCCGCTGCGTTCAAGGCGCTCGAGGATGCGAGAAAGGGGATCCAGACCGCCACCGAGCAGCTGCAATCCCAGCGCAACGCGCTCGCCAGGCAGATCGGCCAGGCCAAGGCGAAGAAGGACGAAGCGCAGGCGGCCGCGCTGATGCGGCAGGGGGCCGAGCTCGCCGACAAGCTGAGGCAGATGGAGGCGGAGAACGCCGCCGTGCAGGCGCGACTGCATGAGTTCGTCTGGCAGATCCCCAATATTCCGCACGACAGCGTTCCGCTCGGCAGCCGGCCCGAGGACAGCGTGGAGCTGCGCCGCTGGGGCGAGCCGCGAGCATTCGATTTCCAGCCCAGGGACCATGTCGACGTCGGCGCCGGGCTGGGCGGCCTGGATTTCGACGCGGCGGCCAAGCTCGCCGGAGCGCGCTTCGTGGTGATGAAGGGGCAGGTGGCACGCCTGCACCGCGCGATCGCGCAATTCATGCTCGACGTGCACACCTCGCAGCACGGCTACACCGAGGTCTACACGCCCTACATGGTGAGCGGCGCCTGCGCCGACGGCGTGACGAGCCTTGCCAAGTTCAAGGACGATCTCCTCTTCAAGGTCGAGGGGCGCGACCTGTACCTCATTCCGACTGCGGAGTATTCGGTCACCAATTTGGTGCGCGACGAGATCCTGCCGCTCCAGAGCCTGCCGCTCAGGTACGCCTGCCATTCGCCGTGCTTCCGTGCGGAAGCGGGAGCGGCCGGCAAGGATACCCGCGGCATGATCCGCAATCACCAGTTCGACAAGGTCGAGCTGGTGCAGATCGTGCATCCCGCGAAGTCCTACGAGGCGCACGAGCAGCTCACCGGGCACGCCGAGGCGATCCTGAGGCAGCTCGAGCTGCCTTACCGCGTGGTGACGCTGTGCACCGGGGACACCGGGTTTTCCGCGGCGAAGACCTACGATATCGAGGTCTGGCTGCCGTCGCAGAAGGCGTATCGCGAGATCTCCTCGTGCTCCAACTTCGAGGCGTTCCAGGCGCGCCGCATGCAGGCGCGATTCCGCAACGAGCAAGGCAAGCCCGAGCCGGTGCATACCCTGAACGGCTCCGGCCTCGCCGTCGGGCGCACCCTGGTCGCGATTCTCGAGAACTGCCAGAACGCCGACGGGTCTGTTCGCGTGCCTGGCGCCTTGCGCGAGTACATGAACGGACAGGAGCGGATCGCGCGCGCCTGATAAAATTCGCGCTTCGTTCGGACCGCGGAGAGATGCCGGAGTGGTCGAACGGGGCAGACTCGAAATCTGTTGTGCCCTTCGGGGCACCGGGGGTTCGAATCCCTCTCTCTCCGCCATACAGCCCTCCGATGACCGGATTCCTGCTCGCCCTGGCTGCTTTTAGCGCAACCCTTGCCGGAGGGCTCTTTGCGCTCAGGTTCCGCGCCGGGATGCATTTCATTCTCGCTTTCACCGCCGGGGTTCTCCTCGGCGTCGTCAGCTTCGACATCCTGCCGGAAGTTTTTGGACTGGCCCGGAAGCAAGGGCTCGATCCCACGGGCGCAATGATCGCGCTGGTGGCTGGATTTCTTCTATTTCACGGGCTGGAAAAATTCGTGCTGATCCATCACGGGCACGAGGGCGATTACGCGACGCATCGCCACCCCCGGGTGGGCGTCCTGTCGGCGCTCGCCCTGGTCGGCCACAGCTTTATGGACGGTGTCGCGATCGGCCTGGCGTTCAAGGTTTCGCCAGCGGTCGGGATCCCGGTTGCCATCGCGGTCATAGCGCACGATTTCTGCGACGGCGTGAACACCGTGAGCTTGATGCTGGTCCATCGGAACACGACTTTGCGCTCGGTGGCGATGCTGGCGCTGGATGCGCTTGCTCCAGTCCTGGGCATGGTTTCCACCCTGCTGTTTCAGGTGCCGCCTTCCGTGCTGATCCTTTACCTGGGGTTCTTCGCGGGATTCCTGCTGTATATCGGCGCTTCCGACATCCTGCCCGAGGCGCACTCCCAGGCCGGCCCCAGCGCCGCCATCAGCCTCATAGGGATCACCTGCCTAGGGGCGGCGTTTATGTTCGTCGCGGCTCGCGCAGCCGGATAAGCAGCGCCGCTTCGATCCTATGGCTGTCACTGCGCGAACTGAAAATCGCATTCACTGCGAGTCGACTGGTACATCGTGAGCCTGATCGTGCTCGAGATCCTGCTCATGATCCATCGGATCTGGTTGCAGTGAGCCGGCAGCTCAGTTGCACTGCGCGCCAGAACGGAGTATTAGTCTGCATAGCTCGTTCCTGAATGATCGGATTGAGCGTGTTGTTCAACTCTCAGAGGAGCTTGTTATGGCAGCAAAGAAGAAAGGCAAGAAAAAGAAGAAGTAGATAGTCGCCGATCCCCGCGAAAAAGAAAGGTCGCTCAACTCGAGGCCCCGCGCGGGGTTCGACTCGGTGGGCTCGCCGCCAGACTTCTCCCATGGGCTCACCCTCGCTTCAGGTCCAGTTCGATCCGTCGTCGGCGCGCTTCGGCGCCTCGCGCACCCAGAAGCGTCTGGAGGACGACCGCCTTCTGGTCGGCAAGGGGCGCTATAGCGACGACCTGGAGTTTGCGGGTCTCGCGTGGCTGGTGGTGGCGCGCTCCCCGCATGCCCATGCAGATATCTCTGCATTGGACTTGTCGGGATGCAGGAGCGCCGCGGGGGTGATCGCCGCCTGGAGCATGGCCGAGCTGCGCGCCGATGGCGTGGCCCCTATTCCGTTTCCGCCGCTCTTCAAGCGGGCCGACGGCGCGCCGATGGCCGCGCCGCCGCGCACCCTGCTTGCCGAGGACAGGGTTTACTACGCAGGGCAGCCGGTGGCGGCTATCGTCGCCGAAACGCGCAGGCAGGCCGAAGATGCCGCCGATCTTGTTTCAGTTGAGTATGAGGAATTACCTTGCGTGGTGGACGCGCGCCGCGCGGTAGAGGCGGGCGCTCCGCTCGTCTGGCCGGAGGCGACGGGAAATATCGCCGCCGAGGCGGCTTACGGCGATGCGGCCGCGGTCGACAAGGCGTTCGCGGCGGCAGCGCACATTACCGAGCTCGAGCTGCACAACCAGCGCCTGGTCGCGGCGGCGCTCGAGCCGCGCTGCTCTATCGGCGTCTTCGCCGGCGGCCGCACGACGCTCCACACGCAGAACCAGACCCCGAGCGGCGCGCGCGAGCTGCTGGGCGCGGTGTTCCGCAGGCGGCCTGAAGAGTTCCGGGTGGTCGTCGGCGACATCGGCGGCGGCTTCGGGATGAAGACCGGCCTCGCGCCCGAGGACGCGCTGGTCTGCTACGCGGCGCAGAAGCTCGGGCGGCCGGTGAAATGGCGCGGCGAGCGCAGCGAGGAGTTCCTCGCGGCGCACATGGGGCGCGACCAGCATTTCAAGGCGAGGCTGGCGCTCGACCGCGACGGCCGCATCCTCGCTTTGCGCGTGGAAATGCTTGGCAACATCGGCGCGCCGCCGGTCGGCTCCTCGGCGATCATTCCGCTCTCGCTGGGCCCGAAGGTACAGACGACTGTCTACGACGTTCCGGTCGTGGATTATCGCGTCAAGGCGGTGCTGACCAACACGATGGCAACCGGCGCCTACCGCGGGGCCGGCAGGCCGGAGGCGAACTATCTCATGGAGCGGCTGATGGAGAAGGCCGCGCGCGAGATGCGGCTCGACCCCGTAGAGATCCGGCGGCGCAATTTCATCCGGCCGGAGGATTTCCCTTATCGCACGCACCTCGGCGATGTCTACGACAGCGGCAATTTCCCGCGCATCGTCGACCGGCTTGTCGAGCTGGCCGACTGGCGGGGTTTCGCGGCGCGGCGCGAGCAATCGCGCAGCCGCGGGCGGCTGCGGGGCCGGGGGCTGTCGGTCTACCTGGAATGGACCGGTGCCCTTCCGACCGAGACGGTCGACATCCGGGTCGGCGCCGATGGCACGGTCACGGCGTTCTCCGGCACGCAGGCGATGGGGCAGGGACTGGAAACCACGTACACGCAGCTGCTCGCCGAAGTGCTGGGAATCTCTGCTGAGAAAATCCATATCGTTCAGGGCGACACCGACCTCGCGAACGGCGTAGGCAGCGTGGGATCGCGCTCCGCTTTCGTGGGCGGCTCGGCGGTGGTGGCGGCGGGCCGCAAGACCATTGCGCGCGGCAAGGAGCTTGCCGCGGAGGCGCTCGAGACGGCCCCGGGCGACATCGAGTATCGCGATGGGGCCTTCAGGATTGCCGGCACCGACCGCGCCATCGGGCTGGCCGAGCTCGCTGCGCGCCAGCCGGAGAAGGCGTTCCGCGTCTCGGCTACCGAGACCCCCTCGACGCCTTCCTGGCCCAACGGCGCCCAGGCCTGCGAAGTCGAGGTCGATCCGGAGACCGGCGAGGTCCGGCTCGCTCGCATCGTCAGTTGCGACGACATCGGCCGGATCATCAATCACATGATCGTCGAAGGACAGATCCAGGGCGGCGTTGCGCAGGGCGTCGGCCAGGCCCTGTACGAGCAGGCGGTCTACGATCAGGACAGCGGGCAGCTGCTTTCCGGATCCTTCATGGACTACTGCGTGCCGCGCGCCGACCAGCTGCCGCCGCTGCGCAATGCTTTCGATGAAGGCGTGCCCTGCAGGACCAACCTCCTCGGCGTCAAGGGCTGCGGCGAGCTCGGCACGATCGGCGCCGTGCCGGCGGTCGTGCACGCGGTTCTCGATGCGCTCCACGAGCGCGGCGTGCTGCATCTTGAGATGCCGCTCACCCCGGAGAAGGTCTGGCGGGCTTTGCGCGGAGCGTAGATGATATATTGACCGGCTCGATGAGCGCGGTCATGCGAGGGGAGCTGCGCCGATACCGGGAGAGCCGCGCGTTCAACTACGCGCTCGCGTTCTCGGTGCTGCTTCACGCGCTGCTGCTGTTCGGCCTGCCGGGGTCCAGGGATGCGAAGCGGCCGAGCATTGCTCCGAGCTTGATCACCGCCCGGCTCGTCCAGCCGCAGGCCTTGCCGGCCGCGCCTGCCGTGGCGCCGCCGGCGCCGGTTGCCAGGCCCGCTTTGAGACCCGCGCCGCAACTCGAGCCGGCCGCTCCGCTCGCTCCAAGCAGCCCGGCATCCCCCGCGGCTTCAGCCGAGAGCACGCCCGCAGCACCGGCGCCGGGCGCAGAGGCGGAGCCCGAGGCGGGCCCGGTTGCGCCGAGTGCCGAGGCGGCGGCGGAGGCCGGATCGGTCGATCAGTACCGGCTGCAGCTGATCAGCGCGGCGAAGCGCTACAAGCGCTACCCGCGCGTTGCCGTGGACAACAACTGGGAAGGCGACGTCGTGGTGCGCATGGCGATCGGCGCCGACGGCATGATCGCCTCGGTGAGCGTGAAGGCCGGCTCCGGACACGAGGTGCTCGATTCGCAGGCTGTCGAGATGTTCAGGCGGGCCAAGCCCCTGGTGCCGATCCCGTCGGCGCTGCTCGGGAAGGAGTTCATCCTCGAGCTGCGGGCGATCTACAACCTGATGGTAGACGCAACGGAGAATCGCGCGTTGATCCGATGAGAATGAACCGCATGCAATGGGTCCGATCGGTCCTGGCCGCGGTCTTGGCGGCCTGGGCCGCGCATAGCCTCGCTCAGCAGGCGCTGGAGATCATTCCGTTGCGGCACCGGACGGTCGACCAGGTGCTGCCTGCATTGCAGCCGCTCGTCGAGCCCGGCGGCGCGCTTACCGGGCAGTCCGGACAGCTCATCGTGCGGGCGAGCCCGGCGAACCTGGCCGAGATCAAGCGCGCGCTGGAGGCGATCGACCGGCCGCCGCGGCGCCTGCAGATCTCGGTGCGCTTCGACGACGCGCTCGAGGCCGCTCGCCAGGGCATCGAGGCGGGCGGCAGAATCGGAGGCGGCGGCTCGCGCGTCGATGCGCGCGTGCAAGGCGCCCGGTCTGCTTCCGCCGACCGCGTCGAGCAGCGGCTCGTTGTCCTCGAGGGCGGCCGCGCGTTCATCACCACGGGACAATCGAGGCCGGTGATGCAGCGCCAGAGGATCCAGACCCCGGCCGGAGTGGTGGCGCAGGAGACCATCGTGATGCAGGACATCGGCACCGGCTTCGATGTCATACCGCGAGTCGCGGGGGACAGGGTCTTTATCGACATCGGTTCCCAGCGCGAAACGCAGAGACTTGTCAGCACAGTGAGCGGGCCGCTCGGCGAGTGGTTCGCGCTTGGCGCGGTAAGCGAGGCCGGCTCGCGCGAGCTGCGCGGCATCGGGTCGGCGAGCGCGTCGCGCGGCTCCGAGACGCGGCGCGTCTGGGTGAAGGTCGAGGAGATCGGAAACTGAACGGCGCGCTGCAACGAGCTTTCGCAGCCGACGGGCCGCTCGCCGCGCGCATCGCCGGATTCAGGCTGCGGCCCCAGCAGCTCGAGATGGCCGCGGCCATCCACGCTGCGATCGAGCGGACCGGCGTGCTCGTCGCCGAGGCGGGCACCGGCACCGGCAAGACCTTCGCCTACCTGGTCCCGGCGCTGCTCGCCGGCGGCAAGGTGATCGTCTCGACGGGGACGAAAACGCTGCAGGACCAGCTGTACGACCGCGATCTTCCCGCGGTGCGCGAAGCACTCGCCTGCGGCACCACGGCGGCGTTATTGAAGGGACGCGCGAACTATGTATGCCTCTACCGCATGAAGCGCGCGGCGGGCGAAGGCCGCCTCGCGTCGCGGGAGGAAGTTTCGCAGCTGCATCGCATCGAGCGCTTTGCCGCCATGACCACGACCGGCGATCGCGCCGACCTGGCCGACGTCCCCGAGGACGCGCCGGTCTGGGCGCACGCCACGTCGACGCGTGACAACTGCCTCGGGCAGGAGTGTCCCGACTACCGGGACTGCTTCGTGATGCGCGCGCGCAGGAACGCGCTCGCGGCGGACCTGGTGGTGGTGAACCACCACCTGTTCTTCGCCGACGTGGTGCTGCGCGACGAAGGCATCGCCGAGCTGCTGCCGGCTTGCAACACCCTAGTTTTCGACGAGGCGCACCAGTTGCCCGAGACGGCGCGCATGTTCTTCGGCGAAAGCGTATCGACCACGCAGCTGACCGAGCTGGCGCGCGATGCCCGTCTCGAGCTGCGGGCCGCCGGCGGCGCGTCTCCCGAGCTCGACCGGGTAGCGACGCGGCTCGACAAGGCCGCCCGCGACCTGCGCCTGGCGCTCGGCGAGCCCGGCGCGCGCCTCGCCTGGACGCAGGCATTGCGCCTGCCGGATTTCCCCGGCGCGCTTGAAAAGCTGCAGGCTTCCCTCAAGGAGCTGGAGCGGCCGCTTGCAGAGCAGGCCGAGCGCTCGGAGGGACTCGCTTCCTGCGCGCGCAGGGCCGGCGGCGCGGTGGCGGTTCTTGCGCGCATGGGCGAGAGCGAGGGCCAGGCCGAGGTGCGCTGGGTGGAAGTCTACGGGCACGCGGCGCAGCTGCACGTCACGCCGCTTTCGTCCGCGGAGCTGTTCCGGCGGCAGATGATGGACCACCCGCGCGCCTGGATCTTCACTTCCGCCACCCTGGCCGTCGGCGAGGATTTCAGGCATTTCACCCGCGAGCTCGGCGTGCCGGAAGCCGAGACGCGCCGCTGGGCAAGCCCGTTCGACTTCGCGCACCAGGCGCTGCTCTACGTTCCCAAGGGCTTGCCGCTCGACCCGAACGACCCTGCGTTCACGCAGGCGGTGATCGAGGCGGCGCTGCCGGTTCTCGAGGCGAGCGGAGGGCGCGCGTTCCTGCTCTTCACCACGCTGCGCGCGCTGCGGCGCGCGCACGAGCTGCTGCGCAGCCGCATCGGTTTCCCGCTTCTAGTGCAGGGGACTGGATCGCGCAGCGAGCTGCTGTCGCGCTTCCGCACGCTCGGCAACGCGGTGCTCCTCGGCAGCCAGTCCTTCTGGGAAGGCGTCGACGTGCGCGGCGAGGCGCTCTCCGTGGTGGTCATCGACAAGCTGCCGTTCGCGCCGCCGGACGATCCCGTGCTTGCCGCGCGCATCGAGAGCATCCGCGCACAGGGCGGCAACCCGTTCACGGAGCTGCAATTGCCGCAGGCGGTCCTGCAGCTCAAGCAAGGCGCCGGGCGCTTGATCCGCGACGAGACCGACCGCGGCATCCTGATGCTCTGCGATCCGCGCCTGGTGGCCCGCCCGTACGGGCGGCGCATCCTGCGCAGCCTGCCGCCCATGAAACTCACGCGCCGCCTTGCGGACGTCGAAGGCTTCTTCCGGGACTACCAGTCCGGATCCCAGATCCGCCACCAGGGGGCGCTCCTGCGGCGGCCGTCGGGCGTGAGGTAGCGGCTGTCGGGGAAGTTGCTGTGCATCACGCGGTCGGCGGCGTCCCGCAGCTCGGTGATGCCGAGCGAGTCGTAGGCGCGCGCGAGGATGTACACCGCTTCTTCGATCGCCGGCGCCTGGGGGTAGTTCCGGATCGCGAACTGCACGCGGTTCGCGGCGGCGAGGTAGGCGCCGCGCTTCATGTAATAGCGCGCCACGTGCACCTCGTGCGAGGCGAGCGCGTTGACGAGATAACGCATGCGGGCCGCCGAGTCCTCCGCGTACCTCGATTCCGGAAAACGGGTCACTACCTCCTTGAACGCCTCAAATGCTTCGCGCGAGGCCTTCGGGTCGCGGTCGGTCATGTCCGGCGTGGTGAGAAACGCGAGCGGCCCGCCTTGCAGCTCGTTGAAGTTGATCAGCCCCTTCAGGTAGTGGGCGTAGTCGACGTTGGGATGATTCGGATACAGCTTGATGAAGCGATCCGCGGCGGCGATCGCCAGGGCGCGCTCGTTGTCCTTGTATTGCGCATACGCCACCTCGAGCTGCGCCTGCTGCGCGAAGCGGCCATAGGGGTAACGCGCTTCCAGCTTCTCCAGGAGCTTGATCGCCTTCTGCCATTCCTTCGCGTTCATCGCGTCCTTCGCCTCGCCATAGAGGCGCTGCGCCGACCAGCCGATCGACTCGTCCTCCTGCGCCGAGGAAAGCAGTCCGCAGCCGGCGAACGACAGCGTGGTCACGATGGCGAGGCCACCAAGTAAACTTGAACGCATGGGAAGGAAAAATTATAACGCCGACTGGGACGCGGCCTTCGTCGCGGCGATGAGCGCGGCCGTGCCGAGCGCGCTCGGCGGCATGCGGCTCGACCAGGCGCTGGCGCGCCTGTTCCCGCAGTACTCGAGGAACCGCCTGCAGGCATGGCTCAGGTCGGGCCACATCACTCTCGACGGCAAGAGCGCGCAGCCCAGCCATCCGGTCGCGGGCGGCGAACGCATCGTGCTCGAGCCCCCGCCGGTCCCCGAGCTCGCCTCGCCGCAGGCGCAGCGCATGCCGCTCAAGGTGGTGCACGAAGACGCGCAGCTGATCGTGATCGACAAGCCGGCGGGCCTGGTCGTGCATCCGGGCGCGGGCCAGCCGGACCGCACGCTTCTCAACGCGCTGCTGGCGCATGCGCCCGCGCTGGCCGGAGTACCACGGGCCGGCATCGTGCACCGTCTCGACAAGGACACGAGCGGCTTGCTGGTGGTGGCGAAAACCGTCAGCGCGCAGGCCGACCTGGTGAAGCAGCTCGCCGATCGGACGATGCGCCGCGTGTACCTCGCGATCGTGCAGGGCGATCCGCCGGCGAGCGGAGTGATCGATGCCCCGGTGGGCCGCGACGTCCGCGCGCGGATTCGCATGGCGGTGACGCACCGCGGCAAGCCGGCGCGCACTGCGTTTCGCGTCCTGGAGCGCTTCGGCAGCGCGGCGCTGGTCGAATGCAGGCTGGAAACGGGGCGCACGCACCAGATCCGCGTTCACTTCCAGCATATCCGTCACCCGCTGGTCGGCGACGTGGTGTACCGTCGCGGCACGCGCCATGGCTTTGCCTTCCCGCGCCAGGCGCTGCACGCGGCCGAGCTGTCGCTGCGGCATCCGCGTGACGGGAAGCTGATGATCTGGCGCTCGCCGCTGCCGCGCGACCTCAAGCGCCTGCTCGACAAGCTGCGCGACGACGGCGAATGGAACTGATCCGACCCGACTGGCCGGCGCCCGCCAACGTGAAGGCGCTCGTCACGACTCGCCCGTTTGGCGATATGGCGGCAGGCGCGCCGGGGCGAGCGAGCCTGCGCGCGCATCTGCCCGCGGAACCGAAGTGGTTGCGCCAGGTGCACGGCAACGAGGTGATCGATGCGGACAGCGCTCGCGGGCACCCGCAGGCGGATGCTGCCGTAGCCCGCCGGCGCGGAACGGTGTGCTCGATCATGATTGCGGATTGCATGCCTGTGATCCTCGCGGATGCGAGCGGGAGCGTCGTCGGCGTCGCACACGCCGGATGGCGCGGCCTGTCCTCCGGCGTGATCGAGGCTACGGTGCGCGCCATGGGGTCCAGGACGTTGATCGCCTGGCTCGGGCCGGCGATCGGGCCGCGCGTTTACGAAGTGGGCGACGAGGTTCGCGCTGCCTTTCTCCCCGGGGAGCGAAGCGCCTTCGTGGCCACCCGCCCCGGGCATTGGCTGCTCGATCTGTACGCCGTTGCGCGACAGAGGCTCGAGTCGAGCGGAGTCAAAGGCGTTTATGGCGGTGGGTTCTGCACGTATTCGGAGCCGGAGCGCTTCTTCTCCTACCGCCGCGAGCGCGCCAGCGGCCGGATGGCGGCGCTCGTCTGGCTCACATAGTCAAAAAGTACTAGATTTCAGTAGCTTAATAATCATTGACGGCGCCTCTTGTGCGTCGCAAAATCGGCCGCGATGCAATCTGGCTCCCCCGACGCCGTCCTGGCCGCGATCGCGCAATCGAGCAACGAATTGACCCAGGGATGGATGCGGCTGCTGGCGAGCGCGCCTGCTTGGGCCGGCGCGGCGCCGTGGCTGGCCGACCTGCAGCGCAGCAGCGCAAAGCTGAGCGCGATGCAGGCCGCGTACTTCGAGAAGCAGTCGAAGCTGTGGTCGGGCCTGCTCGCCGGGCAGTCCGCGTCGCTGGCCGATCCAGCTCCGGGCGACCGGCGCTTTTCGGCGAAGCAATGGCGCGACAACGCCTACTACGACTATCTCAGGCAATCGTATCTTCTCGCGTCGCGCTATCTGGAAGAGCTGGTGGAGGGCGCCGAGCTCGACGCGCAGGCGAAGGAGCGCGCCCGCTTTGCCGTGCGGCAGTGGATCGATGCGATGTGCCCGGCGAACTTCGCGGCGACCAATCCCGAAGCGATGCAGCAGGCGCTCGAGAGCCGCGGCGAGAGCCTGACGCGCGGCCTGGCGAACCTGATGGGCGACGTGCAGAAGGGCCGCATCAGCCAGACCGACGATCAGGCTTTCGAGGTCGGCCGCAACCTTGCCGTCACCCCGGGGCAGGTGGTGTACGAAAACGAGCTGATCCAGCTGATCCAGTACGCGCCGACCACCGCCCAGGTCGCTACGCGTCCGCTCGTGATCGTACCGCCTTGCATCAACAAGTACTACGTCCTCGACCTGCAGCCGGAGAACTCCTTTGTAGCGCACGCCGTCGCGAGCGGCAATACGGTATTCATGCTGTCCTGGCGGAACGCCGGGCCCGAGATCAGTCATCTCACCTGGGACGACTACCTGGAAAAGGGCGTGTTCACGGCGTCGCGCGCTGCGCGCGAGATCTGCGGCAGCGATCGAGTGAACGCGCTCGGGTTCTGCGTCGGCGGCACGCTGCTCGGCGCGGCGCTCGCGGTGCTCGCCGCAAAGGGCGATGACGCGGTGGCGAGCGCCACCTTGCTGACGACGATGCTGGATTTCACCGAAGCCGGGCAGCTCGGCGTGTTCGTCGACGAAGCGAGCGTGCGGGCGCGCGAGGCAGCGATCGGCGGGCGCGGCATCCTGCCGGGCGCCGACCTGGCGTTCGTCTTTTCGAGCCTGCGCGCCAACGACCTAGTCTGGCCCTACGTCGTGAACAACTATCTGCTCGGCGGCCGGCCCGCGGCGTTCGATCTGCTGTTCTGGAATTCCGACAGCGCCAACCTGCCCGGGCCGATGTACTGCTATTACGTGCGCAACACCTATCTCGAGAACCGGCTGAAGCAGCCCGGCGCCCTGGTGAACTGCGGCGTGCCGGTCGATCTGGGGAAAGTGAAATTGCCGGTGTTCGTGCTGTCGACGCGCGAAGACCACATCGTCCCATGGCGCTCTGCCTATCGCACGCTTTCGCTGCTGGGTGAAGAAAAGACGTTCGTGCTCGGCGCGAGCGGGCACATTGCTGGCATAGTTAACCCCCCGGCCAACAAGCGCCGCAGTTACTGGGTCGGGGAGCCCTACCCGGACGATCCCGATGCGTGGCTGAAAGATGCGCGCGAGGTGTGCGGCAGCTGGTGGCCGTTCTGGAGCGAATGGCTCGCGCGCCAGGCGGGCGGCACGCGAGCGGCACCGAGCGCGCCCGGCAGCGCTAGATACAGGCCGATCGAGCCTGCGCCCGGCCGCTATGTGAAGCAGAAGGCCAACTAGGAGACTTGCATGGAAGACATTCTCATCGTCGGCGCCGCCCGCACTGCGATCGGCAAGTTCGGCGGCAGCCTGGCGAAACTGCCGGCTTCCGAGCTCGGCGCTCTCGTCATCCGCAAGCTGCTGGAGCGCGCCGGGGTCGCCCCGGAGCAGGTTTCCGAGGTCATCATGGGCCAGGTGCTGACCGCCGCGACCGGGCAGAACCCGGCGCGGCAGGCGGCCATCCGCGCCGGCCTGCCTGACATGATTCCGGCGATGACCATCAACAAGGTCTGCGGCTCGGGCCTGAAAGCGGCCATGCTCGGCGCGCAGTCGATCGCGCACGGCGACGCGGACCTCATCGTCGCCGGCGGGCAGGAGTCGATGAGCATGTCGCCGCACGCGATCAACGGCTCGCGCGACGGCTTTCGCATGGGCGACGCGAAGATGGTGGACACCATGATCATCGACGGCCTGTGGGACGTGTACAACCAGTACCACATGGGCGTCACCGCCGAGAACGTGGCGAAGGAATATGCGGTGACGCGCGAGGAGCAGGACCAGTTCGCGCTCGCCAGCCAGCAGAAGACCGAGGCGGCGCAGAAGGCGGGACGCTTCAGGGAAGAGATCATCCCGGTCGAGATCGCGAGCCGCAAGGGCACGCTGGTCTTCGCCGACGACGAGTATCCGCGGCACGGCACGACGCTCGATGCGCTGAAGGGCCTCAAGCCCGCCTTCGACAAGAACGGCAGCGTCACTGCCGGCAACGCCTCGGGCATCAACGACGGCGCCGCGGCGGTGGTCCTCGCTTCATCAAAAAAAGCAAAAGAGCTGGGGTTGAAGCCCATCGCGCGCATCAAGGCCTTCGCTTCCGCCGGCGTCGATCCGAAGTACATGGGGATGGGGCCGGTGCCGGCCTCCAAGCGCTGCCTGTCGCGCGCAGGCTGGGAGCCGAAGGACCTCGATCTGATGGAGATCAACGAGGCCTTTGCCGCGCAGGCGATCGCCGTGAACCGGCAAATGGGCTGGGACACGAAGAAGGTCAACGTCAACGGCGGCGCGATCGCGCTCGGACATCCGATCGGCGCGTCGGGCTGCCGCATCCTGGTCACGCTTCTTCACGAGATGCAGAAGCGCGACGCGAAACGCGGGCTGGCATCTCTTTGCATCGGCGGCGGCATGGGGGTTGCCCTCGCCGTTGAGCGCTAGAAAGGAAAAAATGCGAGGTCAAGCGGAAGCGCCGGCCGTGGCGCAGGAGTCCTGGCGCGACGAGTCGATTCCGGCGGTGTCGCGCATCGCCTTCGTCTCGGGCGGCATGGGCGGCATCGGCAGCGCAATCTGCCGCCGCCTCGGACGCGCCGGCCACACGGTGGTCGCCGGCTGCCTGCCCGGCTACGAGCCCAAGAACGCATGGATCGAGAAGATGCGCGCTGAAGGCTACCGCGTGCACGCCGCCGAGGGCGACGTGTCGGAGTTCGATTCGTGCGCCGAGATGGTCTACCAGGTGCGCTCGATCGTCGGCCCGGTCGACATCCTGGTCAACAACGCCGGCATCACGCGCGACTCGGTGTTCAAGCGCATGACCGAGCAGGACTGGATGGCGGTGATCAACACCAATCTCAACAGCGTGTTCAACGTCACCCGCCAGGTGATCGACGGCATGAGCGAGCGCGGCTGGGGCCGCATCATCAACATCTCGTCGGTCAACGCCATCAAGGGCCAGTTCGGGCAGACCAATTACTCCGCGGCCAAGGCCGGCATGGCGGGCTTCTCGAAGGCCCTGGCGCAGGAGGTGGTGCGCAAGGGCGTCACGGTGAACACCGTGTCGCCGGGCTACGTCGAGACCGACATGGTGAGGGCGCTCCGGCCGGAGATCCGCGAGCAGATCATCGCCTCCATCCCCATGGGCCGGCTCGCTCGGCCCGAGGAGATCGCCGCCGTCGTGGCGTTCCTCGTCTCCGAGGAAGCCGGCTACATCACCGGCGCCAACATCTCGGTCAACGGCGGAATGCACATGATGTAGACTGACCGCTCCCCCTGGGAGGAGGCATTGTGCAACAACGGCTCGCCGTCGTCACCGGAGGCATGGGCGGCCTGGGCGAAACCATCTCGACGAAGATGGCCGGCGCCGGATACCGCGTCGTCGTCACCTACTCGCCGTCGAACACCAAATACCGGGCCTGGCTCGAGGAGATGAAAGGCCGCGGCCACAGCTTCTCGGCGTACCCGGTCGATGTCGTCAATTACGACGACTGCGCGCGCAAGTGCGCCCAGATCCAGGGCGAGTGCGGCCCGATCGACATCCTGGTCAACAACGCCGGCATCACGCGCGACATGACATTCAAGAAAATGACCAAGGCGGCCTGGGACGAGGTGATGCGCACCAACCTGGACTCGTGCTTCAACATGACCAAGCAGGTGATGGACGGCATGATCGAGCGCGGCTGGGGCCGCGTCGTCAACGTGTCGTCGGTCAACGGGCAGAAAGGCGCCTTCGGGCAGACCAACTACTCGGCGGCCAAGGCCGGCATCCACGGCTTCACCAAGGCGCTCGCGCTCGAGGTGGCGCGCAAGAACGTGACGGTGAATACCATCTCGCCGGGCTACATCGGCACGCAGATGGTCACCGCCATTCCGAAGGAAATTCTCGACTCGAAGATCCTGCCGCAGATCCCGCTCGGGCGGCTCGGCAAGCCCGCGGAGGTCGCCGGCCTGATTATCTATCTGTGCTCGGAGGAAGCCGCGTTCGTCACCGGCGCGAACATTTCCATCAACGGCGGCCAGCACATGTATTAAGGAGTAGACTAGCCCACATGTCGGCGTCACCTCAGGAAAGCCGCGAGGCAAGGATGCAGAGCCAGGTCCGGCTGATCAAGAAATACCCCAACCGGCGCCTGTACGACACCAAGACGTCCAGCTACATCACGCTGGCCGACGTGAAGCAGATGGTCCTGAAGCAGGAGGACTTCCAGGTGATCGACGCGAAGAGCGGCGACGACCTGACGCGCCAGATCCTGCTGCAGATCATCCTCGAGGAGGAATCGGGCGGCGTGCCGATGTTCTCCTCCGACCTGCTGTCGCAGCTGATCCGCTCCTACGGCAACGCGATGCAGGGGATGATGGGCAGCTACCTGGAGCGGAACATCCGCGCGTTCCAGGACATACAGAAGGCGCTGCAGGAGCAGTCGCATCGCATGTACGGCGACAACTCTCGCGCCTCGCAGGAGCTGTGGGCGCAGTTCATGAACCTGCAGGGCCCGGCGATGCAGAGCCTGATGCAGGCGTACATGGAGCAGAGCCAGAAGATGTTCTCGCAGTTCCAGGAGCAGATGCAGAGCCAGGCGCGCAACATGTTCTCGGGCCTCTCCTTCCCTGGTTTTCCCGCTGGTCAGCAAACCAAGAACGATCCCGAGAAGCAGTAGTAGGACACCGGCGCCTACAATCGGGTTTGTCTCGCTCGGCTGCCCGAAAGCGCTGGTCGACTCGGAGCGCATCCTGACGCAGCTGCGCGCCGAGGGCTACGTCACGTGCAAGACCTACGCCGGCGCCGACCTGGTGATCGTCAACACCTGCGGCTTCATCGATGCCGCGGTGGCGGAATCGCTGGCGACGATCGGCGAGGCGCTGGCCGAGAACGGAAAAGTCGTGGTGACAGGTTGCCTCGGCGCTAAACAGGGGTTTATCAAGAAAGCACATCCCTCGGTGCTCGCAGTCACCGGTCCTCACGACAGCGCGGCGGTGATGGATGCCGTGCATGCCCATCTGCCCAAGCCGCACGATCCGTATACTGATTTAATTCCAGATATCGGCGTGAAACTGACTCCGCGGCACTACGCCTACCTGAAAATCTCCGAGGGCTGCAACCACCGCTGCAGCTTCTGCGTCATTCCATCGCTGCGCGGGGATCTCGCTTCCAGGCCGATCGGCGAGGTGATGCTGGAAGCCGAGAACCTGGTAAAGGCGGGCGTGAAAGAGCTGCTCGTCATCGCGCAGGACACCAGCGCTTATGGTGTCGATCTCAAGTACCGCACCGGTTTCTGGGGCGGCCGCCCCGTAAAGACCAAGATGCTGGATTTGTGCAAAACCCTGGGAGAGCTGGGAGCGTGGGTGCGGCTGCATTACGTCTATCCCTATCCGCATGTCGACGACGTGGTTCCGTTGATGGCTGAAGGCAAAATCCTGCCGTATCTCGACGTGCCCTTCCAGCACGCCAGCTCGCGCATTCTCAAGCTGATGAAGCGGCCGGCGCGCGCGGAAAACGTGCTGGCGCGCATCCGCGGCTGGCGCAAGATCTGTCCGCAGATCGCGCTGCGCAGCACCTTCATCACCGGTTTCCCGGGCGAAACCGAGGCGGAGTTTTCTGAATTGCTGGAATTCCTGAAGGAGGCCCAGCTGGATCGCGTCGGCTGCTTTGCTTACTCGCCGGTGGCAGGAGCCGCAGCCAACGCTCTGCCGGACGCCGTTCCCGACGAGGTGAGAGAAGAGCGGCGAGGCCGGCTGATGCAGGCGCAGGCGGCGATCAGTGCCGCCCGGCTGAAGGCGAAAATAGGCAGGACCCTGAAAGTTATCGTCGATGAGCCGGGGCTGGGCCGCTCCAGCGCCGACGCACCGGAGATCGACGGCGTAGTGCGCTTCAAGGGCCGCGCCAGGGTCGGCGAGTTCGCCGAGGTCCTGATCGAGCGCTCCGGCGAGCACGATTTGCACGGGAGGCTGCAATGAGCGACCGCGAGGTAGTGGTGGTTTCGGGAACGCGCACCGCGATCGGCGATTACGGCGGCGCGCTGAAGGACCTTGCGGCGACTCGCCTCGGCGCCGTTGCCATCAAGGAAGCCGTAGCGCGAGCGAAAGTGGATCCGGCGAGCGTCGGCCACGTGGTGATGGGCAGCGTGATCCACGGCGAGGCGAGGGACATGTACCTGGCGCGCGTCGCGGCGGTCGAAGCCGGCCTGCCGGTGGGAACGCCGTGCCTCACCGTGAACCGCCTGTGCGGCTCCGGGCTGCAGGCGATCGTCTCGGCGGCGCAGCAGCTCCTGCTCGGCGATTGCGACGTCGCGGTCGCCGGCGGCGCCGAGAGCATGAGCCGCGCGGCGTATTTCCTGCCCTCGGGGCGCTGGGGACAGCGCATGGGCGACGCGGCGGTCGTCGACGCGATGACCGGCGCGCTGCACGACCCCTTCGGGCATGGCCACATGGGAGTGACGGCGGAGAACATCGCGGCGAAGTACGGCTTCACGCGCGAGCAGCAGGATCATTTTGCCGTGGAATCGCACCGCAAGGCCGCAAGGGCGATAGAAACCGGAGTTTTTAACAATCAAATCGTGCCGATCGAGCTGAAGACGCGAAAGGACGTCGAGCAATTCACTACCGACGAGCATGTGCGCAAGGACGCAAGCCTGGCGGACCTCGCGAAGCTGAAGACCGTGTTCAAGAAGGACGGCACGGTCACCGCCGGCAATGCCTCGGGCATCAACGACGCCGGCGCAGCAGTCGTGCTGGCGGAAGCCGGGACTGCAAAGAAAATGAATTTGAAGATATTGGCGCGGCTGGTGGCCTACGCGCACGCCGGCGTAGAGCCGCAGCTGATGGGGCTCGGACCGATTCCCGCGGTGAAGCGCGCGTTTGAAAAGGCCGGCCTCAAGCCTTCCGACATGGATGTCATCGAATCGAACGAAGCGTTCGCGGTGCAGGCGATGGCGGTGACCAGGGATCTCGGCCTCGATCCGGCCAAGGTCAACCCCAACGGCGGCGCGGTCGCGCTGGGCCATCCGATCGGCGCGACCGGCGCGATCCTGACCGTGAAGGCGCTCTACGAGCTCGAGCGCACGAAGAAGCGCTACGCGCTGGTGACCATGTGCATCGGCGGCGGCCAGGGCATCGCCGCGATCTTCGAGAGGATCTAGAAGCCTGCGCCGCAAACCCCGCCTCGGACTCGCGCTCGGCTCGGGCAGCGCACGCGGCTGGGCGCACATCGGCGCGATCCGCGCGCTCGAGGAGCGCGGCGTGAAGCCCGACCTGGTGTGCGGCACGTCGATCGGCGCGCTGGTCGGCGCTTTCTACGCCTCGGGCGAACTCGACCGGCTGGAGAACTGGGTCACCGGGCTCGCCTGGACCACGGTCGTGCGGCTGATGGATCTCTCGTGGCGCGGCGGCCTGATCCGCGGCACGCGGCTTTTCACGCTGTTTCGCAGCATCTTCGAGGACCGCGATATCTCCGAGATGCCGGTGACGTACGGCGCGATCGCCACCGAGCTCGACACGGGGCGCGAGATCTGGCTGCGGGAGGGCAAAGTTCTAGACGCGGTGCGCGCTTCGTGCGCGATGCCGGGGCTGTTCACCCCGGTCATCCGGAACGGCGCGGTGCTGGTCGACGGCGGGCTGGTGAACCCGGTGCCGGTCTCGATGTGCCGCGCGCTCGGCGCCGACCTGGTGATCGCGGTCGACCTGAGCTGGGGCAAGCTCGGCGCGTACCGCGAGCGCGGCCGGGACCGGGAAGTCGCGCCGCGCGAAGTTCCGGGATGGCTGGGGCGGCTGCGTTCGCGCTGGGCGCAAAGCACGCCGAAGCGGGAAGGCGCGTCGATTCCCTCGATCTTCAACGTCTTCATGACCTCGCTCGACATCGTCGAGGTGCGCGTGGCGCGCAGCCGCCTGGCGGGCGATCCCGCCGACGTGCTGCTCGCGCCGCTGCTGCCCGACTTCGCCACCATGGATTTCCACCGCGCGAAAGAGGCGATCCGGGAAGGGCGCGCCGCGGTCGAGCGCATGGCACCGCTCATCGAGCAAGTGATCGGCTGACGCGGCGTGGAAATCTCGCTGCCGGTGACGCTCGCGGTGCTCGGGGCGGCGCTGCTGCACGCCGGGTGGAACGCGCTCGTCAAGGCGAGCGCGGACAAGCGCCTCGACACCGTCGCCGTGTCCGCCGGCGCAGGCCTCATCGCGCTGGCCCTAGCGCCGTGGCTGCCGGCGCCGGCGCCCGCATCGTGGCCCTGGCTCGCCGGCTCGGCCGCAGTGCATATCCTTTACTTCCTGTTCCTCGCCGGCGCCTACCGCCACGGCGAGCTGTCGTATGCGTATCCGGTGATGCGCGGCGGCGGCCCGATGATCGTCGCGCTGATGGGCGCCGTGGCTTTCAATGAAATCCTTTCCCTTGAAGAAATCTCGGGTGTCGCGCTGATCTGCGCCGGCATCCTCGGCTTCGCGAGCGGCTCGCACGACCGGCGGGCGACGTGGTTCGCCGTGGCGAACGCGGTAGTGATCGCGGCGTACACGCTCCTCGACGGGCAGGGCGCGCGCGCTTCCGGCGCACCGGTGAGCTACGCGCTGTGGTTTTTCGTCGCCAACGGCATCGTCATCACCGCGGTGGGCCTCGCGCAGCGCGGCCGGGAAGTCCCGGCGTATCTTCGCCGGCACTGGGGACGAGCCGCGGTGGGCGGCGCCTGCTCGGCTGCGGCTTATGGCATAGCGCTGTGGGCGATGACCAGGGCGCCGATTGCGCTGGTCGCGGTGCTGAGGGAGACGTCGGTGATCTTCGCCGCGGCCATCGGCGCGCTGCTGCTGAATGAAAGACTCACCCGCCGGCGCCTCTTCGCCACCGGCGCGGTGGTGCTGGGGCTGGCGGTCCTCAGGCTCTAGCGTCAGACCGGCTGCAGCTTGCCGTCGAGAAAGCGCGCGCGGTCGCCGGCATGCCAGTAGGGCAGGCTCGGGCTCGACAGCGTGTGGTACGCGCCGTCGTCCATCCGCACGGTGACGTCCCAGCGCTTGGTCGCGTTATGCTGCTTCTCGATCTCCTTGCCGGCAAGCGCCCCGCCGGCAGCGCCGAGCACGGTCATGATCGACCTGCCGGTGCCGTGGCCGAACTGGTTGCCGAGCACTGCGCCGGCGATCCCGCCTCCGATCGCGCCGACGCCCGAGCTTCCATCGCCCGGCGTGGTCACTTCCTTCACGGATTCTACCGTGCCGAAGACGCCGGCCGGTACGGCCGGCTGCGGCGCTTGCGCAATGGGGGCCGCTGCCGCGATCTGCGCTGGTTGAGTCGGCTGCGGCTTCGCCGCGCGGTGCACCGGCCTGGGCTTCACGACCGGGGTCGCTTGCGGCGCGGCCGCAGGCATGGCGGGTGTGGACGCGGCGACCACCGGCTCGGCTTCCTTGCTGGAGCCTAGGGAGTGGGGCAGCAGGCCGGTCAGCGCGGCGACGCCGGCTGCCGAGAAGACGGTGACCGAAATGGCCGCCGCGGTGAGCAGCGGATGAAGACGGGGTCTGATTGCGTCCATGATCTTCCTGTCCTTGCGTTGACTGACAGCCCGCAGGCTACCGGGGCGCCCCGGCGGTTACCGTGAGCAATTGTTACCGGATGTATCAGCCCTCGGGACGCAGCTGGGGAAACAGAATGACGTCGCGGATGCTCGGAGCGTCGGTCAGCAGCATCACCAGGCGGTCGATGCCGAGGCCGGCGCCGGCGGCCGGCGGCATGCCGTGCTCGAGCGCCCGGATGTAGTCGGCGTCGTAATACATCGCCTCCTGGTCGCCGGCCTCCTTGCGCCGCGCCTGCTCGAGGAAGCGCGCCGCCTGGTCCTCGGGGTCGTTCAGCTCGGAGAAGCCGTTGGCGATCTCCTTTGCATCGATGAACAGCTCGAAGCGGTCGGTGAGCTGCGGGTCGGAATCGCGGCGGCGGGCGAGGGGCGAGACCTCGGCCGGAAAATCGACGATGAAGGTCGGATCGACGAGATGCTTTTCGGCAACCGCCTCGAAGAGCATCAGCTGCAGAGCGCCCCAGCCCTGCCCGCTGCCGTGCTCGACCCCCAGCCCGGTCAGCTTTTTCGAGAGCAACCCGCGATCGCGCAGGTCGCCCTGAACGCCCTGCTTGCGGATGGCGTCGGGGAGGCCGAGGCGGGAGAACGGCTTCGCCAGATCGATTTGTCTCCCTTGATAACCCACCACCAGCTTTCCAACTGCAGCCTGCCCTGCGGCGCGCACCAGCCGCTCGGTCATGTCCAGCATGTACTTCCAGTCCTCGTAGGCGCAGTACCACTCGAGCATGGTGAACTCGGGGTTATGGCGCGTCGAGATGCCCTCGTTCCTGAAATTGCGGTTGATCTCGAACACGCGCTCGACGCCGCCCACGACCAGGCGCTTGAGGTAGAGCTCCGGCGCGATGCGCAGGTAGAGGTCCATGTCGAGCGCGTTGTGGTGCGTCTTGAAGGGTCGCGCCGCAGCGCCGCCTGGAATCGGCTGCAGCATCGGCGTCTCGACTTCCAGATAGCTTTCCTTCAGAAGAACCTCTCGCAACGCATGAATGACGCGCGAGCGGACGGCGAACACCTCTCTTGCCTGCGGATTGACGATCAGGTCGAGATAGCGCTGCCGGTACCGGGTCTCCTGGTCCGCCAGGCCGTGGAATTTCTCCGGCAGCGGGCGCAGCGCCTTGGATAGCAGGCGGATCTTCTTCGCCTGCAGCGTCAGCTCCCCCTTGTTGGTCTTGAACAGCGTGCCCTCGACACCCACGATGTCGCCGAGGTCCCAATGCTTGAATTCCTCGTGCTCCCTCTCGCCGGTCAGGTCGTTCGACACGTAGATCTGGATCCGGCCCGAGCCGTCCTGCAGCGTGGCGAAGGTCACTTTGCCCATCGGGCGCTTGAGCATCATGCGGCCGGCGATCGAGGCAGCCACGGCGGTTTGTTCCAGCGCTGCCTTGGTTTTTTCCCCGTGAGATGCATTCAATTGGGAAGCCAGATCCCGCCTGCGGAAATCGTTGGGGTAGGCGCTCCCCGCGGCGCGCAGCGCCTTCAGCTTCTCCCGGCGCTCCTCGATCAGCCTGTTGTCTTCTTCCATTTTTATACTCCCTGCTTGAGGCTGGCGGTGATGAAGTCGTCGAGATCGCCGTCGAGCACCGATTGCGTGTTGCCGGTCTCGACGCCGGTGCGCAGGTCCTTGATGCGCGACTGGTCGAGCACGTAGCTGCGGATCTGGTGGCCCCAGCCGATGTCGGTCTTCTGCTCCTCGAGCTTCGCCTGCTCGGCGCGGCGCTTGCGCAGCTCGGCTTCGTAGAGCTTCGCTTTCAGCATCGCCATCGCCTCGGCGCGGTTGCGGTGCTGCGAGCGGTCGTTCTGGCACTGCACGACGATGCCGCTGGGCAGGTGCGTGATGCGCACCGCGCTGTCGGTGCGGTTGACGTGCTGGCCGCCCGCGCCCGAGGCGCGGTAGGTGTCGATGCGCAGGTCGGCGGGGTTGACCTCCACCTCGATCGATTCGTCGACCTCGGGGTACACGAACACGCTGGCGAAGGACGTGTGCCGCCTGGCATTGGCATCGAACGGGCTTTTGCGCACCAGGCGATGCACGCCGGTCTCGGTGCGAAGCTGGCCGTACGCATAGTCGCCGCTGACCTTCAGCGTCGCGCTCTTGATGCCCGCCACCTCGCCGCCGGTGCGCTCCAGCACCTCGACGGCGAAGCCCTTCTTGTCGCAGTACTTGATGTACATGCGCTCGAGCATCGCCGCCCAGTCCTGCGCCTCGGTGCCGCCCGAGCCCGCCTGGATGTCGGCGAAACAGTTGTTGGGGTCGAGCGGATTGGAGAACATGCGGCGGAATTCCAGCGCCGCGACGTCCCTCTCCAGGCGCGACGCCTCGCGCCCGATCTCCTCGAGCGTCGCCTCGTCGGCGTCGGCGCGCGCCATGTCGAACAGCTCTTTCGCGTCGGCGAGGCCGCTGCCGACGCGGCCGAGCGTGCCGACCACGGCTTCGAGCGCCTTTTTTTCCTTGCCGAGCGCCTGCGCGCGCTGCGGGTTGTCCCACAGCTTCGGGTCTTCTAGCTCGCGGTTCAGCGCCGCGAGGCGGCTTTGCTTCGCCTCGAAGTCAAAGATACCTCCGCAGCTCGGCCGACCGGGTCAGCAGGTCGGCGAGCGAGGAGGCGATCTGGTTTATGCGTTCGGCTTCCACTTCCTGCCCCCGAGTTTAGCGCAGGCCGCGACCGGTCAGACGCGCCGGGCGGAATATTCTTCGGCGATCTTGTCGTCGAAAAACGCGCTCGGGTTGGGCGCCGCCATGAACTGGCGGTAGACCTCGGGGTAGACGCCGCCGTACTGAAAGACCTCTCCGTTCGACATCTCGACTTCGAGCGTGCGGGTCTTTTCGTCGTAGCCGATCGAGAGTACCTTCGATGAATTGACGCGCTTGCGTAGCATCATCCGCTCAGCGCGGCGCTCCACGGCGTCTTCGTGCCGCCGGCGTCCAGCGTGCCCTCGATGCTCGAGCCTTTCACCTGCCCGGTGAATTCGCCCTTGCGCCCGGCGAGCTTGAAGCTGAGGCGGTCGCCGCGCAGCCTGACGTCCTCAAGGGGCACCTCCTCGCCGTCGAGCACCACGCTGCCCGATACGCGCGTCAGCTGCTGCCTGAGCCGCAGCGTCGCGGGCTGCCTGCTCACCGCCGGCGGCATTTGCGCACTCCAGTGCCCGGCCACCTTCGCCGGCACGACGTACAGGTAGATGAGCGTGGTGGTGACGCCGCTGATCTGGATCTTGTCCTCCAGGTCCATCTGCACGTACTTCTCCGGGATCCAGCCGGTGAGCGGATAGTCGTGCGACACGATCCGGGTACCGGGCCGCAGCTCGCTCAGGAACTTGTCCTTCAGCAGGTTCACGGTATCGGGCAGCAGGTACATGGTGATGACCGTGGCCTTGGAGATGTCGGTCTTGAACAGGTCCTGCTTGACGAACTTGACGCGGTCGGCGAGGCCTTCCTTGTGCGCGGCCTCGTTCGCCCGCCTGACGAGATTCTCCTTGATCTCGACGCCGAAGCCGCGCGTGCCGAACAGCTTCGCGGCGGTCAGCACGATGCGGCCGTCGCCCGAGCCGAGGTCGATCAGGAAGTCGTTCGGCCCGACTTCGGCGTAGCGCAGCATGTCGGCTACCACGCTCTGTGGCGACGGGACATACGGGCCGGCGTTCTTTATCGGTTCTACATCGGCGGCTTGAGCGAACCCGGTAAAGACGAGGAGAGTTAAAAAACCAACGAGTTTCATTCGATGTGCTCCACGTTGAGCTGGACGTTCTTCAGGCCGTTGAACTCGTTCACGCTGAGGCGGTAGGCCGCGCGCACGCGATCGGCGACCGGGTCGAGCGCGCCGAAGCGCATCGCCTCGAAGCGGCGGCCGTCCTTGATCAGCTGCAGCTTCAGGTGCCGCTCGCCGACCACGCGCTGGCTTTCGACTGCGAATGTATCGCAGAAGAGCGGCTGCGGAAAGCCCTGGCCCCAGATCTGCGCCTCGATCAGGCGCGCCACCTCGAGCGTGCAATGCGCCGCCTCGAGCGCGCCGTCGGTCTCGACGGTGTGCAGCCGCGCTTCCGCCGGCAGCAGCTGCTCGAGCGTGCGCTCGAACACCGCGCAGAAGCGCTCGTAATCAGCTTCGGCGATCGTCAGCCCTGCCGCCTGCGCGTGGCCGCCGAAGCGCTGGATCAGGCCCGGCGCGCGCTTGGCGACGAGATCGAGGCAGTCGCGCAGGTGCAGCCCCGGCAGCGAGCGCCCCGATCCCTTGAGCAGGCCGCCGGCGGCAGACCGCGCGAAGCACACTACCGGGCGGTGCAGGCGGTCCTTCAGGCGCGAGGCGAGGATGCCGACCACGCCCTCGTGCCAGCCGGGAACGAAGAAGGTGGACCGATCCTCTTCGGCAAGCTTTTTTACTTCATCGAGCGCCTGCTCTAGCATTGCCGCCTCGATCTTCCTGCGCTCCCGGTTCAGGCGATCGAGCTCCTGTGCGCAGTTCGCGGCGCGCGCCTCGTCGTCGGTGACCAGGCATTCGATGCCGAGGCTCATGTCGGCGAGCCGGCCCGCCGCGTTGAGGCGCGGCCCGGCGACGAAGCCGAGGTCGAAGCTCGACGCTTCGTCCGGTGCGCGGCCCGCGGCGCGCAGCAGCTGCACGATCCCCGGCTTGCCGTATCCGGCGCGCAGGCGCTTCAGTCCCTGCGCCACGAGGTTGCGGTTATTCGCGTCGAGCGGCACCACGTCGGCGATGGTGCCGAGCGCGACGAGGTCGGTGAGGGAACCGAGATTGGGCTGTTCCTCGAGGGCCCCTCTTCTCCTGAGCTCGGCGCGCAGGGCGAGCATCACATAAAACATCACGCCGACCCCGGCCAGCGCCTTGGAGGGAAACGCGCAATCCGCCTGATTGGGGTTGACGATGCAGGCGGCGTCCGGCAGCTCGGCGCCGGGCAGGTGGTGGTCGGTGATCAGCGTGGCGATGCCGAGGCGTCTCGCGTGCGCGACGCCCTCGACGCTCGCGATGCCGTTGTCAACCGTGATCAGGACATCGGGCTGGCTTTGCGCCGCGATGTCGACCAGCTCGGGCGACAGCCCGTAGCCCAGCTTGAAGCGGTCCGGCACGAGGTATTCGACATTGGCGCCGAACCTGCGCAGCGCTCGCATGCCGACTGCGCACGCCGTCGCTCCGTCGGCATCGTAGTCGGCGACGATCAGCAGGCGCTTCTGCCGCGCTATCGCGTCGGCGAGAAGCTGCGCCGCGTGCTCGGCATTTTTCAATAAATTGGGATGCAGGAGACTTGCCGCCTCGTAGCGCAATTCGTCCGCCGAGGCGATGCGTCGCGCCGCGAAGATGCGCGCGAGCAGCGGATGCACGCCGGCCTCCAGCAGCGCGCGGCGGTCCGCTTCGGAATAGGTCCGCTCGACGATCTTCACGCGTAATGCCCGAGCGCCTTCGGCCGGCGCCAGAAGCGGCGCAGGTCGCCGCGGATGGTCTCGAACGAGGCGCCATCGGGGGAGTCGGGGACGTGGACCGTCAGCATGCCGATGCGCCCGGCGCGCAGCGCGGCGAGAAGCGGCGCAAACCACTCCCGTTCCAGCATCTCGGCCTTTTCGGGCTGGACCCGCAGTTCATCCAGCACGACCAGATGGCGCCCGTCCTCCGGCAGGCGCTCGAGCCAGGCTGCCGCCGAGGCCGGCAGGCCGCGCTGCCGTGCTCCCGCGACCCGGGCAAGCCCTACTGCGAGCGGGTCGTCGGCGGCGACCGACTGCCAGCGGCTTTGCGTTTTCGGGGGCACGCAGCCCGCGCCCCAGAGCCACAGGCTGTTGACTGCCGGCTCGCCGCGCGCTTCGCGCGCCTCGTTGACCGGGTGCTCGTGCAGCACCATCTGCGCCTCGTTCAGCAGGGCGTCGCCGGGCAGGGGTACCTGCAGCTCGCGGCCCGCCATGTCGAAAGGAGAGCTTGCAGAAACCTCCAGCTCCATTTGCAGGCGCGCGCTCCAGCGTTGCGGCTGCACGGGAAGAATGTCGAGCCTGCCGGCGAAGTGCTCGTTCAGCGTCTCGCACAACGCCTCGGCTTCCTCGCGCGAGACGCCGAAGGCCGCGGCCGGCACCAGGATCAGCCGGTCGCGCATCAGCCGCAGATGCACCGGATCGGCGCGTACCCACCGCTCCTCTCCCGGGTCCCGGTTGCCGGCCAGGGCGGTCAGCGCGCCGGCGGCGATGGGCTCGTCTTCCAGTCCGAACGCCTCGGCCAGCCAGCGCTCGAGCGGCTGCGATTCCCCGCTGCGAGCGCGTCCTCGCGCCAGGAGCAGCTCCAAAGACGGCAAGCGCGCTTCCGCCGGCGCGGAGAAAAGACCGGGGATGACCAGCTCGCAGTGCATCAGGCGCCGAGCTCGACGACCCGCACGCCTTTCCGGCCGAGGTGGCGGGTGAGGATCTTGTAGTGGTCGTAGTCGAAGCGCGGGCGCGGACCGGCCTCCAGCAGCCCGGCGAGCTCGTCATCTGAGCGCGCCGTGCCGAGATAGCACCATTGGTGCACCACGTGCACCTCGGAAGCGTCGCCTTCCGGGTCGCGCTCGACGATGCCGAGCGGGCCGCGATGCCGCCACTGCGCCGTCCTCAGCTTGGCCAGCTCGCTCGCCAGGCGCGCGTGGTGCTGATGAATATTCTCCTTGCCGGCGCACACGCCTGCGCAGCGGCCGATTTGGTGGCGAAAGCACGCCCCATGGCGGGCCGTGTCGAAGCCCAGCGTCTGCAGGCAAAGCCGGTGCTCGTCGGCGATCGCCCGCAGAGCGCTGTGCGCCGCGCGCTTCGAGCGAAACAGGCCGTAGAGGAAGGGCAGCGTGTCGGCATCGATCTCGCACGCCTGGGCCAGGCGCAGGCGCTTGAAGTCGAAGACGAAGCCGCACAGCTCGCCGGGCTTGCGCAGCTGGCGGTTGTACGCGGGCGCAAGCTCCTTCACCAGCCGCGCCTCGGCCAGCAGCGCGCCGAGCTCGCCGGCAGTGCGCCGCCAATCGATGCGCCGGACTTCGCGCGCCAGCTGCATCTCCTTCTGGGAGCGGATGTCGTCCGAGAAGTGCGCGAGGACCCGCGTGCGCATGGCCACGCTCTTGCCGACATAGAGCGGCGTCCCGCCTGCCCCGTAGAAGAGGTAGACGCCGGGCGCCTCCGGAATGGCGTCGATCGCCGCGCGCTCGAGATGCGGCGGCAGGGTCGGCTGGCGAGCGATCTGGCGCGCCGCCACCGCCACGATCTCCTCGCCGTGCTCGCGCGCGGCGAGCTGCAGGAACTGCCACAGCGCCTCGGCGTCGGCCAGGGCGCGGTGCCGGGCAGGGCAGGCGAGCCCGTGGCGCTCGATCAGGCTGTCCAGGTTGTGGCGCGCATGCCCGGGATAGAGCCGCCGCGAGAGCTTCACGGTGCACAGCGTCTTCGACAGGTACTTCAGGCCGGCGCGCTCGAACTCGCGCCGCAGGAAGCCGTAATCGAAGCGCGCGTTGTGCGCGATGAGCAGGCGACCGTCGAGCCGCTCGTAGAGCTCGGCGGCGAGCGCGGCGAAACGCGGCGCGGCGGCGACCATCTCGTTGCTGATGCCGGTGAGCGCCTGGATGCCGGGCTCGATGCCGGTCTCGGGGTTGACCAGCGTCGACCACTCGGCGGCGAGCTCGAAGCCGTTCACCTCCAATACCGCGATCTCGGTGACGCGATCGCGGGCCGGATGCGTGCCGGTGGTCTCGAGGTCGACGATCGCGAGCGGCGCGTCCCGCAGCATGGATATCCGTCCAGTAGTGCCGAACTCTACCGCAAATGCAGCGGCACGTGGCGCGGCTGCGAGGCGACGCGGTCGAGCCAGGCGAGTAGCGCGGGGTATTTCCCCAGGTCGAAGCCGCCGTCGGCGGCGCAATGGGTGTAGGCGTAGAGCGCGATGTCGGCGACGGTGTAGCGGCCCGCAGCGAGGAACGGCTCGCGCTCCAGGTGCTGCTCCATGACGCCAAGCGCGCGCTGGCCGCGGCTGTGCAGCCGGGGAAGCTGGGCGCGCTCGGGCGAATCGGGCGCCGTATAGCGCATGATCGAGCGCGCCACCGCGACGTAAGGCTCATGGCTGTACTGCTCGAAGAACATCCATTGCAGCACGCGCGCGCGAGCGAGCCGCTGCCCGGGCAGCAGCGGCGTTCCGTCGGCGAGGTAGTTCAGGATCGCATTGGATTCGGGAAGAAATTCGCCGTTTTCGAGCTCGAGCGTCGGCACCTTGCCGTTCGGATTCTTGGCGAGGAATGCGGCGCTTGCCGTTTCCCCCTTGACAGGATCGACCTCGATCCAGCGGTAGGCGAGGCCGAGCTGCTCGAGCGCCAGCTTGACCTTGTAGCAGTTGCCCGAGTCCGACATTCCGTACACTATGAGCATGCGGCCGATTGTAGCTGTCCGTCCGATCGCTTGCGCTGCGCTCGCCGTCGCTGCGTGCACGCCGATGCAGTGGGTGAAGCCGGAGGCGACGCCGCAGCAGCTCAGCCAGGACGCTGCGCAGTGCCAGCAGGAAGCGTGGCGCGAAGCGCGCTTCCGCGCCTGGCTTTACCGCCCGATCGGGCCGACGATAATGCAGGACGCGCAGGGTCGCCGCTTCTTCGTGTGGCCTGCCTCGCCTTTCGGCGATCCCTTCAGCGATCAGCTCATGGAGGAGGCGCGGCTGGCGAGCTTCTGCATGCGCTCGAAAGGCTACGAGCTGGTGCCGGCGGAGACGATCCAGCCCTCAGCGCCGAACGCGCCGGCAGGCAGACCGTAGTGCGGGCGCAGCGCTGCCCACGCCGCCTGCGTCGCGCAGATCACCGCATCGAGCAGGTCCGCTGCGCCGTCGCCGACGACGGCGCGTTCGAGGCCATCCCCGAGCTGCACGCGAATGCCGAGCGGATGGCCCGCGCGGAGAGCCTGGACGATTTTCTTTCTTATCGCCTTCCGAGGCCCGTTCTGCTTGGCGGGCGTGTCGCTCTTGTACGACTCACGCATACCGAGCTGCCTGCGCGCGAGCAGGCCGGGATAGGCCTCGAGCGCAACGCGCTGCGGGTCGCCGTCGCACAGGGCAGGCACATGCACGCCCGCCCCGGCAATGCGCCGCGCACCCTCGTGGAACATCAGCGCGACCGGCGGGTTCACCAGCTTCATCGGGCTGGACGAGCCGGCGGGAAGGTCGGTCGCGCGATGCGCATATTTGCGTCCGGCCGGCCTGGAATTTCGATAGGCGTCCAGCGCGCAGCGCAGTTGCTGCCGGGTAAGGCCGGAGCAATGTGAAACCAGCGCCTTCCACTCGAGCGGCCAGCCGAGGTCGCGGCACAGCTCGGCCGGCAGCCCGAAGGGAAAATCGAAGCCGCCGATCCAGGGGCCGGGTCTGGCGAGCAGGGCTTCGAAGGCGCTGAACGTTTCCAGTCTTTCGATTCCCTGGATCGCGAGGGTCATGCCCTTCAATCTCCCTGCCGCGACCGTGATCGCCTTCCTGCGGCAAGGCGCCGAGGTGAAATCAACGCCGAAGATCTTCATTCAGGCGAGTGCACGCAGGCCGGCCGCGGAGAGGTTGTGGATGCGCCCGAAACCGGCGACGAAGCGCGCGTCGCGCGGCGCGATCTTCCAGAAGGAAAAGTCGGCGAGCTCGAAGTTGATGGCCTGCTGCGGGAAACGTTGCAGCCAGGCGGCTTTCAATTCCGGGATTTCATTTTTGAGATTCAAAGCCTCGCCGCGGATCGATACGCGCATCAGCGTGAATGGATCGGCACGCCCGTCGTCGGTCTCGGCGATCGACAGCGCGACGCGCGGGTCCTGCAGCATGTCCTGGGTGTGCCACGCGAGCCGGCTGACGTGCACGTAGAAAGCGGCGAGATCCTGCCCGGCCATGAACAGGGTCATCGAGACCAGCGGCGCGCCGCCGCGCAGCGTGCCCAGATGCGCGATGCGCTCCTTGCGGATCAGCCCGGCGAGCGAGCGTCCGGTCTCGGCGTCCACAGCGTCGATTGTAGTATTCTCGCGCGATCGTGCGATACGAGCTCCTGGTCGGCTTGCGCTACACCCGCGCCAAGCGCCGCAACCGCTTCATCGGAATCAACTCCCTCGTGTCGATGATCGGGATCTTTGTCGGCGTGTGGGCGCTGATCGTGGTGCTTTCGGTGATGAACGGCTTTCAGAAGGAGGTCCGCACCCGCATCCTCGGCGTCGCCTCGCACGTGCAGATCAGCAGCATCGACAACCGGCTGCCCGACTGGCGCTCGGTCGCCGCGCTCGCCGCGCAGCACCCGCGCGTGCGAGCCACCGCGCCTTTCGTGCAGGCGCAGGCGATGCTCGCGGCGGGACAGGCGGTGCGCGGCGCCGTGGTGCGCGGCATCCTGCCCGAGGAAGAGGAGAAGGTTGCCGACATCGGCCAGCACATGCGCAGCGGCTCGCTCGCCGACCTGCGCCCGGGAGAGTTCGGCGTCGTCCTCGGCGCCGACCTGGCGCGCGGGCTCGGCGTGCTGCCGGGAGACAAGCTAGCCCTGGTGGCGCCGCAAGGTCTCGTCACCCCTGCAGGCGTCATTCCGCGCCTCAAGCAGTTCACCGTGGTCGGCAGCTTCGAGGTCGGCATGGCCGACGCGGACGCCGGCCTCGCGCTGGTGCACCTGCGCGACGCGCAGACGCTCTACCAGCTGGGCGACGCGGTGAGCGGGGTGCGCCTGCGGCTCGACGACCTGTTTGCCGCGCGCAGCGTCGCGCGCGAGCTGATGACGAGGCTCCCGCAGAACGTGTTCGCCTCCGACTGGACGCGCAGCCACGCCAATTTCTTCCGCGCCGTCGAGATCGAGAAGCGGATGATGTTCATCATCCTCACGCTGATCATCCTGGTGGCCGCGATCAACATCATCTCCACCCTGGTCGTCGCGGTGACCGACAAGCAGGCCGACATCGCCATCCTGCGCACGCTCGGCGCCGCCCCCGGCTCGGTGATGCAGATCTTCATCGTGCAGGGGATGGTGATCGGCATCGCCGGCACGCTGATCGGCGCGGGGCTGGGCATCGTCACCGCGCTCAACATCGACGTCATCGTCCCGGCGATCGAAAGCGCGTTCAACATCAAGTTCCTGTCCAAGGACGTGTACCTGATTCCAGAGCTGCCTTCGGACCTGCAGGCGGGCGACGTCGGCGCGATCGTGCTGATGGCGCTCGGGCTGTCGTTCTTCGCCACGCTCTACCCGAGCTGGCGCGCCGCGCGCGTGAATCCCGCCGAAGCCCTGCGGTATGAGTGAGGCAGTTCTTGCCTGCCGAAACCTGAAGAAGACCTATCAGGGCCCGACCCCGGTCCCGGTCCTCCTCGGCGTCGACCTCGACGTCTATCCGGGCGAACGGGTCGCGATCATGGGGCGCTCCGGCTCGGGCAAGTCGACGCTGCTGCACCTTCTGGGCGGGCTCGACACGCCGAGCGCGGGCACGGTGCTGGTCCAGGGCAGGCCGCTCTTTTCCCTGAGCGAGGCCGAGCGCGGCGAGGTGCGCAACCGCACCCTCGGCTTCATCTACCAGTTCCACCACCTGCTGATGGAGTTCACCGCGGCGGAAAACGTCGGCATGCCGCTTTTCATCCGTCGAGTACAGAAGGAACTCGCGCTGGAGAAGGCAAGACAGCTCCTGTCGGAAGTCGGCCTGGGCGCGCGCCTCGAGCACCAGCCGGGCGAGCTCTCCGGCGGCGAGCGCCAGCGCTGCGCCTTCGCCCGCGCGCTGGTGACCGAGCCGGCCTGCGTGCTCGCCGACGAGCCGACCGGCAACCTCGATGAGCATACGGCCGACGACGTGTTCGACGTGATGCTGCGGCTGTCCGCGTCGCGCGGCACCGCGTTCGTCATCGTGACGCACGACCCGGACCTCGCCGCCCGCGCCGGCCGCGTGCTCGAGCTGAGGGACGGCATCCTGCACGCGGTGCGCTGACATGGTTCTCCTGGAAGTCCTGCTGTTCCTGCTGCTGTGCGCGCTCGCGCTCGGCTGGGCTTCGCGCCGCCTCGGCCTGCCCTATCCGATCGCGCTGGTCGTCGGCGGCGGCCTGCTCGGCTTCATCCCCCGGCTGCCGCAGCTCGACTTCGATCCGCAGTTCCTGCTGGTCCTGGTGCTGCCGCCGATCCTCTACCAGGCGGCGCTGCTGACCTCGTGGCGCGATTTCAAGGCGAACCTGCGCACCATCTCGCTCCTCGCCATCGGCCTGGTGCTTGCCACCACGCTCGTCCTTGGCGCGGCGCTCAAGGCGCTGATCCCGGGGATTCCCTGGGCCGCGGCCTTCGTCTTCGGCGCGATCGTGTCGCCGCCCGATGCGGTCGCCGCCACCGCGATCCTTTCCCGGCTCAACATGCCGCGGCGCATCGTCACGGTGCTCGAGGGCGAAAGCCTGGTCAACGACGCGTCGGGGCTGGTGCTCTACAAGTTCGCCGTCGCGGCGGTGCTCTCTGGCACGTTCTCGCTCGCCGACGCGGGCATCGAGTTCGTGCTGATCTCCGCCGGCGGCATCGCGATCGGCATGCTGCTGGGCGGCCTGTTCGTCCTGCTGCACCGCTACCTCGGCGACCCGTTCATCGAGGTATTGCTGTCGCTGTCTGTGCCCTACATGGCCTACGTGCTGGCCGAATCGGTGGGCGCCTCCGGCGTGCTGGCGGTGGTCGCTGCCGGGCTGCTGCGCGGACGCTACTCGCCCGCCATGGTGTCGGCCGAGATGCGCATCCTCGCGCGCTCGGTCTGGAACATCCTGGTCTTCATGCTGAACAGCCTGATCTTCATCCTGATCGGGCTGCAGCTCTCGGGCATCGTCGCGCGCCTGCAGGGCTACACCGGCCGGGACCTGGTCACGTATGCGCTGGCGATCAGCATGATCGCGATCCTGGTGCGCTTTGCCTGGGTCTATTTCGCCGAGTACCTGCCGGCATGGCTCGGGCGGCTGTTCCATCGCCGGGTCGCGCCGCCGCTCCCGGGCGAAGCGTTCATCGCCGGCTGGTGCGGCATGCGCGGCATCGTGTCTCTCGCCGCCGCGCTTGCGCTGCCGGTGGAGACGCCCGAGGGCGGCGCGTTCCCTTACCGCGACCTGATCATTTTCCTGACCTTCGCGGTCATCGCCGTCACCCTGGTGGTGCAGGGCCTTACGCTCGCGCCCCTCATCGGGCGCCTCAAGCTGGGCTCCGATCCCGGCGCGCGGGCCGAGCAGCGCAAGGCGCGCCTGTCGATGGGCCGCGCCGCGCTCGCGGCGATCGAGCGGCGCGCCGTCGATGACGGCATGCCGCTGGTACTGGCGGAGCGCGTCTGCGCCGAGTTCGGCGACCGCATGGCGGCCGCATCGCCGCTGGCACAGCAGCCCGACAGCATCCCTGCGCTGGCGAAGCGCCTGCGGCTCGCCGCGGTGCGCGCCGAGCGCGACGAGCTGATCCGCATGTGGCGCAACGCCGAGGTCAGCGACGACGTCCTGCACCATCTCGAGGAAGAGTTAGACTATGAGGAATCTCGGCTCTAACAACAAGGGAGAGCGACCCATGACCAAGAGGCAGCAGGGCTTCACGCTGGTGGAAATCGCGATCGTGCTGGTGATCATCGGGCTGCTGCTGGGCGGCATCCTGAAAGGGCAGGAAATGATCACCCAGGCGAAGATCAAGAACGTGATCGCGGATTTCTCCGGCGTCTCGGCGGCCTACCACGGCTACCAGGACCGCTACCGCGCCATTCCCGGCGACGACCCCAACGCGGCGACGCGGTGGGCCTCGATGACCAACCCGGCGCCGGTGCCAGGCAACGGCGACGGCATCGTGGCGGGCACCTACAACAATGGCGGGACGGCGTGCACCACGGCGGTGGAGTCGTGCAGCTGGTGGGATCACCTCCGCAAGGCCGGCTTCGTCTCGGGCAACGGCGCACAGCAGCCTTTCAATGCGGTCACCGGCCAGGTCGGCGTGCAAACCGGCGACGGGGCGGCTACGCCGGGGCCGACGCTGCTCAATGTCGCCGCCGGCAACGGCTTCGTCGGGCTGATCATCTGCTCGGCGAACCTGCCCGACAAGATCGCCATCGCGGTCGACACCCAAATGGATGATGGCGCCTCGAACCAGGGCAGCGTGCGGGCCCTGATTCAGAGCGCGCCCAACCCGAACGTCGGCGCTGGACAGGTCGCAACGCCCAGCTACACGGAAACGGGAACCAACGTCTACGTGCTCTGCCGCGCGTTCTAAGGTCTGCTGCGCCGCAGTTTGCGGGCGCGCCACGCGGCCCGAACGTGGGCGCGCCAGGCGAGCTCGACTGCGGCGTAGCCCAGCGCAGCAAGCGTAAGCGCTAGCGCCACCAGCCCGAGCGCGAGCGGCCTGCCGAGCGCGAGCATCCAGTCGCCGAGCGCGAGCATCGACCCCAGCCAGTCCGACCAGTCGAACGCGAACGGCGTGATCCCGGCTGCGGCGTGGTCGAGGCCGAGAAGCAGCCGCCCGTACTCGAAGGCGATCACGTAGAGCGGCACGATGGTCAGCGGATTGGTGTAGAGCGTCACGATCAGCGCCACCGGGATATTCTTGCGCAGCGGGATGGCGAGCAGCAGCGCGCCGAGCATCTGCAGCGGCCCGGGAATCAGGCCGCAGAACAGCCCGATCGCCACCGCGCCGGACACCGACCGGCGATTCAGGCACCAGAGATTCGGCTGGTGCAGCCAGCTGCCGAAGGGTCTTGCCAGGCGGCTAGAGCGCACGGTGTCGCGATCGGGCAGGTACTTGCGGAAATACTTGCGCGGCACTGGCTGTCAGCCTGCAGGAAGCGGGTGCGTTGCATTCTAGATGACCCTGGCGGCGCTCGCGTTCGCGGCTGGCGCGGCGCTGCTTCAGCAGCAGGCGCAGCTCCCCTGGCTCGCCTGGCTCGCGTTCCTGCCGCTGTGCATCGGCCTCGCGGCGCTGCGCTGGCGAGGCGCCGCGGTGTTTGCCTTGGCGAGCGGGTTCCTGTGGGCGACGGCTTGCGCGCACTGGCGCATGGCGGACTGGCTCTCGCCCGAGCTCGAAGGACGCGACCTCCAGGTGGTCGGCGTCGTCGCCGCCCTGCCGGCCCTCGGCGAGCGCGGTGTGCGGTTTGAATTCGACGTCGAATCCGCAGAGCAGAAGCTGCCGTCGAAGATCCTGCTGTCCTGGTATCGCGGCAGCGCGGACGAAGACCAGCCGGCGCTCCTCGCCGACATGGTTCATCCCGGCGAGCGCTGGCGCTTCACGGTGCGGCTGCGCCGGCCGCACGGCACCGTCAATCCCCACGGCTTCGACTACGAGGCCTGGCTGCTTGAGCGCGGCATCGGCGCCACCGGCTACGTCCGCTCGCGCGGCGAGCAGCTAAGGCTCGGCGAGCGCAACAGTCTCATGGATTGGATCGAGAAAGCCCGCGAGGCGGTGCGCGACCGCTTCCGGAGCGTGCTCGGCGCTACGCCCGCAGCGGGCATCCTGGCCGCGCTCGCCGTCGGCGACCAGCGCGCCATCTCCGGCGAGGAATGGCGGCTCTTCAACCGCACCGGGGTCACTCACCTGATGAGCATCTCTGGCCTGCACGTGACGCTGATTTCCGGCCTGTTCGCATGGCTGGTGGCGGCTGGATGGCGACGCGTGCCGGCACTGACCCTTTGTCTTCCCGCCAGGAAAGCGGCAGCGGCTGCGGCGATTGTCGGCGCGCTCGGCTACACGCTGCTCGCGGGCTTCGCGGTGCCGGCGCAGCGCACCTTCTACATGGTGACGGTCGTCGCCATCGCGCTGTGGTCGGGGCGCATTGCCTCGCCGGGCCGCACGCTTGCGCTCGCGCTTGCCGCGGTGGTGATTTTCGATCCCTGGGCGCCGCTCGCGCCGGGCCTGTGGCTCTCGTTCGGCGCGGTGATGCTGATCTTCTATGTCGCCTCCGGCTGGACTTCGGCCGGAGCCTTCCTTGCGCAGTGGGGCCGCATTCAATGGGCGATTACCGTCGGGCTGGCGCCGGCGGTGCTGCTGCTGTTCGGGCAGGTCTCGGTCGCCGGTCCGCTCGCCAATGCGGTCGCGATCCCGGCGGTCTCGGCGGTCATCACGCCGCTCGCCCTCGTCGCCGCGCTGATTCCGGTCGATGCGCTTGTCCAGCTCGCGTCGTGGCTGGTCGAGTTGCTGCTGCAGTTTCTCGAGTGGTGCGCGGCGCTGCCCGGCGCGCTGTGGCAGCAGCATGTGCCGCCGCTGTGGTGCGTGCTGCTCGCATTGGGCGGCGCGGCGTGGCTGCTCGCGCCGCGCGGCGTGCCGTGGCGCAGCGGCGGGCTGGCGCTGATGGCGCCGGCGTTCATGCTCGCGCCGCCGGCACCGCCGCCCGGCGAAGCCTGGATCACGACGCTCGACGTCGGCCAGGGACTCGCCGTGCTGGTCCGTACTACGAGCCACGCGCTGCTCTACGATGCCGGCCCGGCGTTCGGCGCCGAGACCGACAGCGGCGACCGGGTGATCGTGCCGTATCTGCGCGCCGCCGGGCTCACCCGCCTGGACCTCGTGGTCCTCAGCCACGAAGACAGCGACCACCTCGGTGGCGCGCTCACCGTGCTGGAGAGCCTCGAGGCGGAGGCCCTGGCTTCTTCGCTTCCGCCGGGGCACACGCTGAACGCCTGGGTGGCGGCCCCGCGGCGCTGCCTCGCGGCGGGACCCTGGGAGTGGGATGGCGTGCGCTTCGAGTTCGTTCATCCGGTGTCCCTCGAGAAAACGACGCGGCGCAACAATCAAAGCTGCGTGCTGCGCGTGGCGAGCAGCGGCGGCTCGATGCTGCTCACCGGCGATATCGAGCGCCTTGCCGAGAGCCAGATCATTCAGACCAGCAAGTTTCCCGGCACGGACGTGCTCCTGGTGCCGCATCATGGCAGCCGCACATCCTCGTCCGCTGAATTCATCCAGGCCGTGGCGCCGCGCTGGGCGGTGGTGCCGGTCGGATACCGCAACCGCTTCGGCCACCCGAGCCGGGAAGTGCTGGAGCGCTATCGCGCCGCGGGCGCGGAAGTCCTGCGCACCGATCTGGACGGCGCCGTCCTGGTGCGCCTCGCGGCGGCGGGCATCGAAGTGCAGACCGAGCGGCGTCGCCGCGCGCGCTATTGGCTACAATGATTGCGCGGATCCTCCGCAACCCTAGCGCAACCCACACCAGAAGAGAGGCGAGTCATGGCCAAGAAGGAAGGCGACACCGTCTATCGCGTCACCGAAGTGATCGGCACCAGCGGCACCTCCTGGGAGGATGCGGCGCGCAACGCGGTCAAGACGGCGGCAGGCACCTTGCGCGACCTGCGCATCGCCGAGATCGAGAAGCTCGACGTCAAGATCGAGGAAGGCAAGGTAGTGCAGTTCCGCGCCCGCCTCGCTCTGTCATTCAAGTACGAGGGCTGAGCCTGCTCCAGGCGCGGCGCCGCTCGGTGCAGTGCGCCTCGCCGAAAGGCCTGCACCGCATCGCGTACCTCGAGTGGGGCGACCCGCGCAACCGCGACGTGCTGGTCTGCGTGCACGGCCTGACGCGCTCGGCGCAGGACTTCGACAGCCTCGCGCGCGAGCTGTGTAGCCAGTTCCGCGTCGTCTGCCCGGACGTCGCGGGCCGCGGCGACTCCGACCGGCTCGCCGACCCGATGCTCTACGCCGTGCCGCAGTACGTCGCCGACATGGTGACGCTGATCGCGCGGCTCGACGTCGAGGCGGTGCACTGGGTCGGCACCTCGATGGGCGGGCTGATCGGCATGGCGCTCGCCGCGCTGGCCGCCACTCCGGTGCGCAAGCTCGTGCTGAACGAGGCCGGCCCGGTAATCGGCAGGGCGGCGCTCGAGCGCATGGCGGCCTACGTCGGCCTGCAGCCCGAGTTCCCGGACATGGTGCAGGCAGAAGAGTACGTGCGGCGCATCTCGGCGCCCTTCGGGCGGCACAGCGATGCGGAGTGGCGCCTGCTTACCGAGAGCTGGGTGCGCAAAGGCGACGACGGCATTTATCGGCCGCGCTATGACCCGGGCATCGCGGCGGCTTTTGCGGTTCCGGAAAAGGACCTGGAGCTCTGGCTGATCTACGATGCGGTGCGCTGCCCGACGCTCGTGCTGCGCGGCGAGCTCTCCGACCTGCTCAGCCCCGAAACCGCGGCGCAGATGACGCGACGCGGCCCGAAGGCGAGGCTGATCGAGATCGCCGGGGTCGGCCACGCGCCCACCCTGATGCACGCCGACCAGATCGCCATCGTGCGCGATTTTCTGCTCGAAGGAGAGGTGCGATGAAGAAGTGCGTCCTGTTGTTTTTTATCGCCTCGAGCGCTGCCGCACAGTCCACGCTCGACTCCGTTCGCTCGAAGGGCTACCTGCAGTGCGGCGTAAGCACGGGCATTGCCGGGTTCTCGCAGCCCGACTCCAGGGGCGTGTGGCGCGGCATCGACGTCGACCTGTGCCGCGCGGTCGCCGCGGCCGTATTCGGCGATGCGACCAAGGTGCGCTATACGCCGCTCACCACCCAGCAGCGCTTCACCGCGCTGCAGTCTGGCGAGGTGGACCTCCTCGCGCGCAACACCACCTGGACCCTGTCGAGGGACACCAGCCTCGGGCTCAACTTCGTCGGCGTCAATTACTATGACGGCCAGGGCTTCATGGTGCCCAAGAAGGCGAACGTCAGGAGCGCGAAGCAGCTGAACGGCGCCACCATCTGCCTGCAGCCCGGGACGACGACCGAGCTCAACCTCGCCGACTACTTCCGCGCCAACAACATGAAGTTCAAGCCGGTGGTGATCGAGAAGCTGGAAGAGGTGCTGAACGCCTACTTCGCGGGGCGCTGCGACGCGTTCACCACCGACCACTCGGGCCTCGTCGCGCTGCGCGCTTCGCGCGCGCCGAAGCCCGACGAGCACCTGATCCTGCCCGAGATCATCTCGAAGGAGCCGCTGGGACCGGCCGTGCGGCACGGCGACGACCGCTGGTTCGACGTGGTGAAGTGGTCGCTGTTCGCCATGCTCGAGGCCGAGGAGCTCGGCCTGAGCTCGGGGAACATCGACGCGCAGGCGAAAAGCCCGAACCCGGCGATCCAGCGTTTCGCCGGCGCGAGCGGCGACCTCGGCACCCTGCTCGGCGTGGACAACAAGTGGGCCTACCAGATCGTGAAGCAGGTCGGCAATTACGGCGAGAGCTTCGACGCGAACCTCAAGCCGCTCGGCTTCGAGCGAGGCTTGAACCGCCTGTGGAACCAGGGCGGGCTGATGTACGCGCCGCCGCTGCGCTAGTTTTCACCTTGAGGAGGATGTCACATGCGCCTACAACAGTTTGTTGAGGACAAGAAGGAGGGGCAGTTCTCGGCGATGCGGCTCGCGTTTCTTCTCTGGGCCATTGGCGTGTTTGCCGTCTGGGCCTATGCAAGTATCAGCGCAGGGGAACTGCGGGGCATACCTGAATCCGTTGTCACCATTCTAGGTTTGCTCGCCGGCGGAAAGGTTGTTCAGAGGTATGGCGAACGATAAACGATGACCAGTCCCACGGGCGCCCTCAACGCCGACGAGCGCCTGGTCCAGCCGGAGTTCACCGGCACGGCCGCCGAGTATTTCCGCATCTGGATCGTCAACCTCTTTTTCACGCTCGCTACGCTCGGGATCTATTCCGCCTGGGCGAAGGTCCGCAAGCGCCGGTATTTCTACGGCAGCACGCGGCTGGACGGGGACAGCTTCGACTACTTCGCCAGCCCGAAGGCGATCCTCAACGGGCGGATCATCGCCGTCGCTATCTTCGCGATCTACGCGCTTGCGGGAGAGCTCTATCCGCACTCCCGCTATGCGTTCTGGGCCGCGGGTGTGCTCGCGTTTCCGTGGCTGGTGGTTCGCGCGCTCGCCTTCAATTCGCGCAACTCGGCCTACCGCGGCCTGCGCTTCAACTTCGAGGCGACCACGAAGCAGGCGGCCCGCGTCTATATCGGCATGCTCGCGGTCGTCGTCCTGACCGCCGGGCTCGCCTTCCCGTGGTTCATGGCGAGGCAGAAGGCGTTCGTCGTGTCGCAGCACGCATTCGGCACCAGCCGCTTCGAGTGCGAGCTTCCGGCCCAACGGTTCTACGGGATCTACATCCGCGCCACGCTGCTGCTCCTCGCTTTCACGGTTCCCGGCGTCGCGCTCATCGCCTACCTGACTTTCAAGCAGTACGACGGCAGCGTTTCGCTTCCCGAGTCATTCGCCTGGCTGGCCTGGCTCCTGCCGGTGCTGCCGGTCTACATCGGGTACGCAATTTCCTACGCCTACGTGCAGGCGCGCTCCGCCAATCTGCTCTGGAGCAAGGTCCACGGGCCGGGGCTGAGGTTCGCCTGCACGCTTTCCGCCCGCAAGCTCACGCGGCTGTACTTCGGCAACGTGATCGCCGTCGCCTGCTCCGCCGGACTGCTGATTCCGTGGGCCGTCATCCGCACCCTGCGCTACCGCCTCGCGAACTTCTCGATGATCGTCGCGGGAAGCCCGGTGCACCACATGAATCCGTCGCTCGCGCCGGTCGGCGCGAGCAGCCAGGAGCTGGGCGACTTCTTCAACGTGGATGTGGGTGTATGAGCGTCATCGAAGCCGGCTATTTCGACGGCAAGAGCTCGCTCAAGCGGCCGGTCGGCATCGTCGTCTCGCGCGGCAGGATGAAGATCATCGGCAGGGACCTGGAGCAGGAGTTCGACGCCCGGCTGGTGCGCAGGTCGCTGCGCATCGCGAACACGCCGCGGTGGCTCTACCTGCCGGGCGGCGGCGCCTGCGTCACGTCCGACAATGCCGCCGTCGACAGGATCACGCGGGAGAGACGCTACGAGAGGGTGCTTCACAAATGGGAATCCCGGCCCGCGTACGCGGCGCTCGCCGTGGCGCTGGTCGCAGGGATGCTCTGGCTGCTCGTGGACCGCGGCGTGCCGGTCGCCGTCGAGCGCATCGCGGAGCATATTCCGGTCGAAGCCGAAGCCGCCCTGGGCCGCGAGACGCTGAGGGCGCTCGACGAACGCATGATGCGCAAAAGCGCTCTTCCCGGCTCCAGGCAGGATTCGCTGCGCGCGAAGTTCGCCGACATGGCTCGCGCCGCGGGGGAAACGACGCCGTACAGTCTCGAGTTCCGGCAAAGCTTCATCGGGGCCAACGCATTCGCGCTGCCGTCGGGCATCATCGTCGTAACGGACGACCTCGTGCGCGTTTCGAGAAGCGACGGCGAGGTGCTGGGCGTGCTTGCCCACGAGCTCGGCCATGTAAAGCACCGGCACACGATGCGGCGCCTGCTGGAGGGCTCGGCAACCGCTCTGATCATCGCGGGCGTGACCGGCGACGTCGCCTCCACGACGTCGCTTGCCGCCGCTGCGCCCACGCTGCTGCTTCAGACCAGGTACTCGCGCGACAACGAGCGCGAGGCCGATGCCTACGCCGTGCAGATGATGCGCAGGGCCGATCTCGATCCCACCTACCTTGCGAGGATCCTCACGCGAATGGAGCGCAGCAGCGGCGCGCGCGGCACGCGCATTCCGACTTTCCTGTCCACGCATCCCCAAACCCGCGAACGGGAAGCGCTCGCGCTCGCGGCGGCAGGCGAGACGCGCGGGCCCCAGCGCGGCAAGGAGGAGCGCATCGACTTCACCGGGCTCTGGAAAGAGGATTGCGAGCAGCTCTATGGGCTCCAGTTCAAGCCGTTGGAGAAGCACGGCGTCTACTCGGTATCGCTGTGCGGCCCGGCCGGCTGCCTCGACCCCGGGACGTACCGCCCCAACACCACCGTGCAGGGCGATCCCACGTACGATGTCCTGTACGCGGAGGAGATCCTCATCAAGCAACCCCGGGGAGATTCCACGAGCTATGTGAAATGCGCCAGCGAAGTCATGCCCGAGCTGCCGGACAGGTAGCGCGCTGTATGGCGGACGTTAAGACCATCGCCGTTGCGGCAGCCGCATCGATTGCCGCCTTGAGTGCTGCATACGCCGGGGAGGCATCGACATCGCGCCAGCAGCCCGCGGTAGCATGCACTTCGGAGGGCGGTGGCCCATGGATCGTCAAGGCACGGGGAACATTGACCCGGACAAAATCTAAAAACGAGATAATTTACGACCTGGACCTCGGAGGACAACGGTATAGCTGGCGATTTATCACCAGTCCCGAGGGGAGCACGACGATCGTGGGTCCCGGGTATCTGTCGCAATCGGACGCTGGCCCGCGAGCCCAGCGACTTTACGTCACCGGAGAGATACACGAGTACGCCGGACCGACCATCCTGTCGCTAGCGATTGGTTCGAGGTGTCCGACCCGCGATCCTAAACGATGGCCCAACCCCACATGGCCTGCGAAGTAATCAATTTCGCGCAGAAGCTTTCGACGTTCTCAGAGCACTGGTCCCCGCGCGTGGTGGCCGAAATGAACGACTACCAGTTCAAGCTCGTCAAGCTGGAAGGGGAGTTTGTGTGGCACGACCACAAGGACACGGACGAAGTATTTCTGGTCCTCAAGGGTGAAATGGAAATTGGTTTTCGAGACCGCAGCGTTATCGTCCGCGCGGGCGAGATGTTCGTCGTGCCCAAGGGGGTCGAGCACATCACCCGCGCGGCGCGTGAATGTCATGCGTTGCTTGTCGAGCCGCGAGGCGTCATCAATACCGGCGAGGCTGGCGGCTCACTGACCGCACCGAACGATGTTTGGGTCTAGCGTGCCAGCCCGCCAAAGGACAACCTCATGTCTACTCTTGCCAAGAGCACGAAGGCGACAGTCATTCCCTCGCTTCGCTACCGGAACGCACCCGCCGCGATTGAATGGCTGTGCTCTGCTTTTGGCTTCGAGAGGCACGCCGTCTATCCCAATCCTGACGGCACGATCGCGCACGCTCAGCTGAGCTTTGGCAACGGCATGATCATGCTCGGCTCGGTTTCCGGAAGGGATTCCGAGTGGGGACGCCTGATTCGGCAACCCGACGAGATCGACGGCCTCGAAACGCAGAGCGCGTATCTGATCGTCTCCGACGCGGACGCGGTCTACGCGAAGGCCAAGGCTGCCGGAGCCGAGATCCTGCTGGACATCAAAGACGAAGACTACGGCGGCCGCGGCTTCACCTGTCGCGACCTTGAGGGCCATATCTGGAACTTCGGCACCTATGACCCGTGGTGATGCCCAACCTTATTCGGCCTTCGCGCCGGTATCGCGAACGACCTTGGCCCACTTCACCAGCTCGCTCTTCACGTAGTCTGCCGTCTCGCGCAGCGGCGCCGCGGTCACGTCGAAGGCGAGCGCGTCCAGCCGCTCGCGGAGATCAGGGCCTTGCACCGAGCGCAGCACTGCGTCGTTCACCTTCTGCGCGATCCCGACGGGCGTCCCGGCGGGCAGGAACAGCCCGACCCAGGTGTAGTCCTCCATGTCGGAATAGCCGAGCTCGGTCAGCGTCGGCACGTCGGGGAGCGAAGCGAGCCGCTTGCTCGACGACACCGCGAGCGCGCGCAGCTTGCCGGACTTGATATGCGGCATCGGTGCCGAGCCGGCAAGCGAGCCGATCGGCGGCTGGCCGCCGAGGAGCGCGGCCACAGCCGGGCCCGCGCCGCGGAACGGCACGTGCGTGATGTCGAGCTTGGCGCGCACCCTGAACAGGTTCTCGGCGGTGAGATGCGGCGTGGTGCCGCTCGAGGGCGAGGCGAAGGCCAGCTTCTGCGCCCGCGCCATCTGCAGCAGCTCGGCGAGCGACCGAGCCGGAAATTCCGCGTTGACGAGGATCAGGTTCGGCTGCGAGGCGACTACCGCGACCGGAATGAAATCCTTCTGCGCGTCGTAGCCGGGGTCGGCGAAG
>Ga0209156_10000044_pt1 | contig 81760 bp, 81 predicted proteins | sample GraSoiAngelo_124_FD_185881 | JGI IMG/M metagenome (GOLD analysis project Ga0209156, IMG submission 185881) | Grasslands soil microbial communities from the Angelo Coastal Reserve, California, USA - 14_0927_05_20cm (SPAdes) (version 2) | ecosystem: Environmental > Terrestrial > Soil > Grasslands... | reverse complement strand
ATTCCACGGCTATTCCACGGCTCCGCAGAGCGCAGCCCCACCGAGTCAGGTTTCCGCTTGTCAAAGTCGCGCATTTGTGGAACTTTGCGCGGCTTTTTCCTCAGAAGCACTTATGGCTTACGCAATTATCAAGACTGGCGGCAGGCAGTTCCGCGTCGCGGAAGGCGACACGATTGATGTCGATCTTCTCGATATCGAGGCGGGTAAGACCGCGACGTTCGGCAATGTGTTGATGTATGCTGACGGGAAAAACGTGACGCACGGTAATCCGCTCATTTCTGAGGCAAAGGTCACTGCCGAAGTTGTCGAGCAGCGCAAAGATAAAAAAGTGATCGCGTTTAAGTTCAAACGGCGTAAGGGTTATCATCGCACCGTCGGACACCGCCGAAAGCTGACGCGGGTTAAGATCAAAAGCATCAGTGTCGGCGCGAAGAAAACTGCGGCGAACAAGACCCGGGAATAAAGAGGCCAACATCCATTAACTTTTTCAATGGCTCATAAAAAAGGACAAGGCAGCGTTAAGAACGGTCGAGACAGCGTCAGCAAACGGCTGGGCGTGAAAAAGTTCGGCAGCGAGATGGTCGTCGCTGGCAACATCATCGTCCGCCAGCGTGGAACCAAATTTTTACCGGGAAAAAACGTGGGACTCGGCCGCGATTACACAATTTTCGCGCTGCTCGATGGAAATGTGCGCTTTGATCGCGCGGGCCGGCGAGTAAATGTGGATCCTATCGTGGCCGGAAAATAGCCGGTTGATTCTGCTTTCCGGGTTCAAGCGGCTTGCGGTATAAACCGATTTCGATGATGAGATATAACACGTTTATCCTCTTTGGCGCGCCCGGCAGCGGCAAAGGTACGCAAGGCAAGACACTGGGCACGATCCCGCGCTTTTATCATTGCGCCTGCGGCGATGTATTCCGCTCGATCGACACGCGCACGAAGGTAGGCAAAGCGTTCCTTGAATACTCGAGCAGAGGCCAACTCGTGCCGGACGAGATCACAGTCGAGCTTTGGCGAGAGGCGATCGATGCGGCTGTAGAGGCGCACAATTTTAAGCCAGACATCGATACACTCGTGCTCGACGGGATTCCACGCAATACCGGGCAGGCGAAAATCATGGAGGAAATGATCGATGTAAAAAAAGTGTTTCATCTCTCCTGCCCCAGCCGCGAAACGCTTTTTTCCCGGCTGAAAAAACGCGCCTTGAAAGACAACCGCCTCGACGACGCAAACGATCACGTCATCCAGCGCCGTCTCGACACCTACGAAACGGAATCGAGGCCGGTGCTCTCCTATTATCCGCAAGAGCTAATCACGGTGGTTGACGCAACTCAGCCGCCCGCCAAAGTTCTGTTCGACATCCTGGAGAGCGTGAACGACGGCGTCTATGAGCCAGCAGCAGCAGTTTGAAAATTTCACCGCTTCGAGTCTCTACTGCGAAAAATGTAAAACCGCGATGCCGGTACGCCAGAGGTTACTGTTAGTCCTGCCAGACCGCGAGATTTTTGATTATCTCTGCACCGGCTGCGGATCGTCGGTGGGCCGGCGTGAGATCACGGCCGGCGAAAAATTGATGGCTCAAGGGATGGCTGAGCGGCCTCCGCGCCGATCGGCGGCGCTCCATGAGCTGACGCCGTAATTCGGCATGCGCATCGTTTTCATCGGCGCTGGCGAAATCGGCGTGCCGACGCTGCGAGTTTTGTTGCAGTCGAGCGAGCACGACCTCGTCGCAGTCGTCACGCAGCCGGACAAACCGGTGGGACGTGCGCAGCAAATCGAGCCGTCACCAATCGGAAAAGCACTCGCTGAAACGAAGACGTCGATCCTACAGCCGGCGCGGATCAAAAATCGACAAGTAATCGACGAGATACGCGCCCTTACACCAGATATAATCGCTGTGATGGCTTACGGACAAATTCTGCCGCGTACGCTTCTCGACATTCCGCGAATCGCATGTCTGAACTTGCACGCATCACTTCTGCCACGCTGGCGCGGGGCGGCGCCGATTCAAGCGGCAATCGCAGCGGGCGATCGCCAGACCGGCATCACCGCGATGTACATGGATGAAGAGTTCGACACCGGCGACATCTTATTGCAGCGCAAGATCGAGATCTTGTCGACCGATACGGGCGGATCATTGCACGATCGGCTGGCGCAGACGGCGCCGGAGGCGTTGCTCGATTCTTTGGAAATGCTTGCGAAAGGGAGCGCGCCGCACCTTCCGCAAGACAACGCGCTGGCTACTTACGCGCCGAAACTGACTCGCGACGACGGCAAAATCGATTGGTCAGAGTCTGCCGAAATAATTGAAAGAAAAATCCGTGCGCTTAATCCATGGCCGGGCGCGTTTGCATTGGTCAGCGAAAAATCTGGCCGGGTACTGAGACTGAAAGTCTTCGATGCGAAAACAGTGGATGAAAAAGGAAGGCCAGGGGAAATCTTGCGCGCTGACAATCAAGGATTAATCGTCGGCACCGGGGAGAACACTATTTCGTTAGGACATGTACAGCTAGAAGGAAAGCGGCGTATGAGCGCTCACGACTTTGTCCGAGGCCACGCGCGATTGCTCGGCCGAACGCTTAAGTAATCGATTGGCCGGCCTCAGCGACGCCGGCTACAGCTCATTTTCCTTTTCAAGATCGGCATCTTCTGTTTGATGATTGTTCGCGATCATGCAAACGGAGGCGCCAGCCTATAAACGCATTGTGCTCAAGTTGAGCGGCGAAGCGCTACAAGAGCGCGGAGCGCGGGACAATATTTCGCCGGCGGTCGTGCATGAGATTGCTCAACGGATAAGAGATGTGCGCGATCTCGGCGTGCAGGTGGCGGTCGTGATTGGCGGCGGAAATATCTGGCGTGGTCTATCTGCGTCGCATCGCGGCATGGATCGCACAACGGCCGATTACATGGGTATGCTGGCCACGGTGATCAACGCGCTGGCGCTACGCAGTACGCTCACTCAGATGGGCGTCGAAACGCGCGTACAAACGGCTATCGAAATGAAAAATGTGGCCGAGCCCTTCATTTTGGGCCGCGCCATCCGCCATCTCGAACTCGGGCGCGTTGTTATTTTCGCCGCCGGCACCGGTAACCCCTACTTCTCGACCGACACGACAGCTGCGCTGCGCGCGAGCGAGATTCGCGCCGAAGTCATCCTAAAAGTCACCAAAGTCGCTGGCGTCTATGATCGAGATCCAAATACTCATGCAGACGCGCGACTCTACGATCGCCTCACATTTACTGAAGCGCTCACGAAACGGTTGCAGATCATGGATTCGACGGCGTTCAGTCTTTGCATGGACAACAAGATTCCGATCGTGATTTTCGACATGAATAAGCCGAGCAACATTCGCGACGCTGTGCTTGGGCGAAAAGTCGGGACTCTGGTTTGCGACGAACCGCCACCGAAGTAAAAATTCAGTAACATGAGCAGAGACGACATCCTTCTGGAGGCCGAGATGGCGATGGAAAAAAGCGTCGACTACATGGTGCACGAATTTGCCGCCGTCCGCACGGGCAAAGCTTCCCCTGGACTGGTGGAAAATGTCGATGTGCAAGCATACGGATCGACCATGAAGCTGAAGCAACTCGCGTTAATCACAACACCAGAGCCGCGTTTACTCGTTGTTCAGCCGTTTGACGCGGGCACGGTGCAGGATATCGAGCGCGCGTTGAAAGAATCGAAAATCGGGATCATGCCGGCGGTTGATGGAAAAATCATTCGACTACCGATTCCGGAATTATCGGAAGAGCGCCGCAAAGATCTGGTGCGGTCGCTTGGCAAAATGGCGGAGGAAGCGCGCGTACGCATACGCGGCAACCGCCGCACAGCCCTCGACGAAGCGAAGAAACTCAAAGCCGGAGGTGAATTGACTGAGGACAGCTTACGCGATGTGGAAGAAGAAGTGCAAAAGCTAACGGATCGCTTCGTGAAATCGATCGATGATCATCTCAAACACAAGGAAGCCGAGATCATGAAGGTGTAGCCGCAAAGATAGACGGAGAAGTCTCCGCTTCGCACGATGTTGGACGGGAATCGATGGGTATCGGCTATTCGCTGCTTTTATCCTATTCCTGACTGTTTCTGTGACGTCAGTCCAAGAGCCAAGAGACAAAAATCGCGACTATGCAGTGCGCGACCTGCGGAAGATGCTGCTCACTCCATTACCCGCAGAGGTTGGCATCCGGCCGACGCAAGGTTAGCCACGCGTTCGGGCCGTTGGTATGGATTGGCCGATCGGTGGGCGCATCGCCACGATCGTTTCGCTTTGTGACGGCAGCGCGAGTGTTATACGACTGGTACATTCGGGATCATCGGTGGCATTGGGCACGAGAGTGTGCGTGCAAAGACGTTTGTAAAAAAGACTGATAGATATTACGATGACTCCGTTTCGACACGAGACTTTTCGTACCCGTCCGTGGACCGCGTTCGCTTTTTTCTCCTTACCTTCGATGGGGTTCGCGCTGTTGAAGCGGATTTGGGAGCGGTCAGGATGGGCACAGTAAGTATTCACGTCTTTTCGGATTAGCGCAGGAAGTGCTCACTAAGCTAAGGCTAGCCGGGGAGAGAAAGTCGAAATGAGGCGGCTACAGTCGCACGAGATCAACTAGGAACTGGCACCAAAGATAAATCATCCCGCGCCAGGAATATTTTACATCGCCTGCCGCGGTTTGCTTGAGAACTCCCTTGTGGATGTTGTGCGCGATTTGGTCGCGCAGATCGTTTTCCATCTCCGTTTGAATCCGCTCTTCATCGAGTGCATCGATTGCGTCCGCCTTCACGCCGTTCCGGCGAAGAAACTCGCGATGACTTTGATAAAGCTGCCAGAACGATTGATCGGGCCGCTGACGATTAGTATGGAAGTAGGGCGTGAGCTTTAAACCGTAAGAGAGCGGATAATTCCACGTCGTCCAAACCGTGCCGCTCCTCGCGCGGGATGAAATTCGAAGATAATAAAATGAAAGATCATGCTGTTCATTCAGGCAGATGGCAGCCTGCGCTCGATCTTCCTCTTTGTAAAACAATCGAAAAAACTGGCGGTAATCCTCCCAGTCCCACCCGGCGTCGCCCACATGAACGAACCCTTCCTCCTCGATCTCACGCGTGATCTCGCTCAGCGCAGGGAACGCGTCCGAAGATGGCGGACTTTTCGGCCGAAGCTGTTTTTCTTTAGGAAGCCGAAGCGCGCGAATTCGTGTGAGAATTTCCAGCCACGGTAGAAAGAGCCAGCTCACCGCGGCGGCCAAACCCAGCAGCCAGCTGCCAGTAATGAAATAAATGGCGAGAAAACTGGCAATGAGAATACCGAGTGCGCCCGCTTTCTGTGAATACGAGTTTTGAAAACTGCGCAAACCAACACTGAGCAGCGCCACGCCGAGCGTTAGAAAAAGGGGAAACAGCATTAAGGATTGATTTGATGCTCGCTCAGAAATTTCTCGAGTTGATCGGTATCAAAATTGGCCAGTACCCTTTCACCCGCCACAAACGTCGGGACATAATTCTGGTCAGAAAGTTTTTTCATCTCCTCATATGCATGTCGATCTTTGCCGACATCAACGATATTGAAGCGGTAACCTTTCTCGGTGAGATAGTCCTTCGCGTCAATACACCATGAGCACCATTCGCGACTATAGAGCTTTAATTCCACGATTGCTGCGGGAATAAACAGGAGGCAGGTGCGCCGTCAACAAAAGTGGAGCGTCACGTCGACGACGCCCGGTGGATCGGCTGCTGCGTCACGTCGATGTCAATTAAGTCTGGCTTTGCCGACATCATTTTAGCATCGCGCACGACCCGCTCGATGCATTCTCCCCCGCACGGTAAGATTGCAATCAGTACGACTTTGCCCAGATGACACGCCGTCTACTGGGCTCGCCCGTGAAAATGCAGCTGCCCGGCTCGGAGGAATCGTCGAGCGGAATGACGCGGATCGTGACTTTAAGGTCATTCTTGATTTGGGCTTCGACTTCGCCTAAGCCGTTCCAGTGCGCTAGGGCAAAACCGCCATGAATTTCGGGTTTCGCCGCATTTTTCGGAGTGAAGAAGTCATAAAACTCCGTTTTGGAATTGATCACGCGTGTGTGCTCATCGCGAAATTCTTTCGCCCGCTCGAAGAGATTTTGCTGGATCGAAGCAAGAATCTCGGATGCGCGCGAACGCAATTCCCGCGTCGAGATCAACTCTTTCGATTTCACAGGCTGATCACGCCGGCTCACCATCACGTTGCCTGATGCGAGGTCGCGCGGGCCAATCTCGATTCGTAAGGGGACGCCTTTCTTGATCCATTCCCAATTTTTTATGCCACCGCCTAGGTCGCGGCGATCGACTTCCACTTCAATCGCAAGATCTACATATCGAGTCTCGCGCAATTCTTTAGCGAGCTTGTCGCAAGATTCCATCACGGCGGCGCGTGTTTCTTCTTTTGGAGTGATCGGCAAAATCACAATCTGCGTTGGCGCGATCCGCGGTGGCAGAACCAATCCGTCGTCGTCGCCATGCGTCATCACTATCGTGCCGACAAGTCGCGTGGTCATCCCCCAGCTCGTGGTCCAACCGAACTCCTGTTGACCTTCGCGGTTCTGAAACTGAATGCCGCTCGCGCGCGAAAAATTCTGTCCGAGAAAATGCGAGGTGCCAGCCTGGATCGCTTTCCGGTCTTGCGCCATCGCTTCGAGCGTCAAGGTTTGTACGGCACCAGGAAATCTTTCGCTCTCGGACTTTGCACCGGTCAAAACAGGAACGGCGAGATGATCGCGCACAAAGCGTTCATAAACATCGAGAATCAATCTCGCTTCCGCGCGCGCCTCCAATTCGGTCTCGTGAACAGTATGACCCTCCTGCCAAAGAAATTCGGTGGTGCGCAAAAAAAGGCGCGGTCGCATTTCCCAGCGGACAACGTTCGCCCACTGATTGATCAGGATGGGAAGATCGCGATATGATTGCACCCATTTTGCGTAGCTTGCGCCGATAATCGTCTCCGACGTTGGCCGGACTACCAGCGGCTCAGTGAGCGCGCTAGCCGGCCCTAATTTTCCGTCCGCATCCGCTTCCAGCCGGCTGTGCGTGACCACCGCGCATTCTTTGGCGAAGCCTTCTACATGCTCCGCTTCTTTTGCGAAATAACTCAACGGGATGAAAAGCGGGAAGTAAGCGTTGCGATGTCCGGTCGCGCGAAACATCGCATCAAGCTGCCGTTGCATGTTCTCCCAAATACCGTAGCCCCAGGGACGGATCACCATGCAACCGCGCACATCGGAGGGCTCGGCCAGCTCAGCCGCGCGAATAACTTGCTGATACCATTCAGGAAAGTCTTCGTTGCGCCGCGGGGTGATTGCCGTTTTCGTGGAAATTTCTGCGGATTTTGCCATGCGAGAAGCGGAACAATTAAACTGGCGCAATGCAAATGACTAGTAGCCATTTGAGCGACGCGACGTTTCAATAAGAATTCCTACCTGGAACTTTTGCTCGATGACCGACCTGGCCGCCCTTCAATCTAGCCGCTGGCGAAATTAATCGTGCAAACGCTGCCATAAAGCGCGTGCGGCCCGTACGCTGCCCCGGCGTACCTAAAATTGGGATTGAAAATGTTTTTGCGATGTGGCTGTCCTAGACGCCCATAGTCGATGATGAGCGTGAGAACGATCGCGCGCGCAGTCGTTTTCCCGTAAGGAATGTTTTCACCCCAGAGTCGGGCCCAAATTCCGTAACGGCTAAGGCGATCGACGGCACTACTCTGGTCGCTGCGGCGGTGTCCTGTGCGTCCGCCAGCCTGATCGGCGCAATGATCCGCCGCGGCGAGACACATCCCGGGCGACAGCGTGAGCGGTTGTTCTGGGCGAGCTGCGCGCAGGAAGCGCACCGTCTCGTCTATCGCGCCCAATCCCTTTTTATGCGCCATTGCATTCCTCCCGGAAGAACGACGAAGCCGGCGTTGTAGCGCGACCGCAACTCTCGAACATACGTCGCGTAAAAGCTGGATTTTGTCGCGCAATGTTGCTCTCCCGAGTGACGGTGCCGCTTGAAACGCGTTCGCTTTCTTCTGCTGGAACACTCCGGAGCGCAAAGCCCGCAGAAGAAGACCAGCTGGACAAAGCGCATCTCGAGCGAAAATTTGACACTCTGTGGCATGGCCCGTAGTTTTCGTGCCTTTTCCGCTCGTATGAAAACCTTTTCTGCCAAAGCCAACGAAGTCCCGCGTAAATGGTGGGTGATCGACGCCAATGGCCAGGTGCTGGGCCAAGTCGCGGTAAAAGCGGCCAAGTTGCTGCGCGGCAAGGAAAAGGCCATTTTCACACCGCACGTGGATACGGGTGATTTTGTGGTGGTCATCAACGCCGAAAAAGTGCGACTCACCGGAAAAAAAGAAGAGCAGAAGAGTTACATGAGCTTTTCAGGGTACGTGGGCGGCCACAAATCAGAGAATGTCCGGGCGCGCCGCGCTCGGCATCCGGAATTACTGATCGAGCGGGCTGTGCGTGGAATGATTCCGCACAATCGGCTCGGTCGCGCCGTTTATCGGAAGTTGAAAGTTTATTGCGGGGATTCTCATCCGCATGCCGCGCAACAGCCGCAGGTGGTCAAAGTTGCCTAGAGTAATCTTATGCCTGAAACCCAAGAATTCGTCGCCACAGGTCGCCGCAAAACGTCAGTCGCGCGCATTCACATGACGTCAGGCAACGGAAAGATCGATATCAATGGTCGCAGCTTTGAAGATTATTTTCCGACGGTGTCATTGCAGAACGTAGTCCTGCAGCCGCTCCAAACAGCAAAAATGGTGAATGCCTACGACCTGTCGATAAACGCGAGCGGCGGTGGCGCGACCGGACAGGCCGGCGCCGTGCAGCTCGGCATCGCGCGCGCGCTTCTTCAGGTGGATGGTAATGTGCGTAGCACGTTGAAGACCGAAGGTATGCTCCGTCGAGACCCGCGTATGAAGGAGCGAAAGAAATCGGGGCAACCCGGCGCGCGGAAACGTTTCCAGTTCTCGAAACGATAATATCCGGGCATAGACTGGAGAGCCTGTGCCAGGTCTACTTTGGCGTCGGGGCGGCTTTCGGAACAACCGATCCCGCTGGCATTGGAGCTGGCGCTGCCAAAAATGGCGGGACTGACTGCGTGGCGGTCGCCTCCGATGGCCAGCTCGGCTTCAGCAAGCGCAATTCCTGCATCGCTTCACCCGCCCAAAAGCTCGCCCGGTGTTGGGTCAGAATTGTCTCGCAGATACGGCGCGCGTCGTCGATTCGGTTTTTTGTCTTCAGAATGTACACTTGCGAAAGTAGGGCCAGCGGCGCGGTAAAACTGTTCGGGTAAGTCGATGCGATTTGTTGGTACATCGACAATGCCTCGTCGCTCTTCCCCATTGATTCCAGATTGGCTGCCATCGCCATCCGCGCCGTGCTCACGAACTCATGATTCGGATTCTTCGTAATGAAGACCTGAAGAGTTGCGTTCGCTTCTGCGAACTTCTTTTCACGACGCTGCGCTTCAGCGAGCAAAAGATAAGCATCAGCGCCTGCCGGCGTCTTCGGGTAACGGTCAATCACCTGCTGATAGTCTTGCGGGCTCTTTGCGCTCGCTAACAAGGCCGATGCCGCTGCGGCCTGGCGATCGGAATAAAAGCGGTAACCTGTAAAGCCGATAACGGCGAGTACGACGATAATGAGCGCCGCGACAATCTCATTTTTGAAGCGTTCCCAAAATACGATTGTTTCAAACGCTGCGTCGTGGGAAGGAGGCGGGGCCGTCGGCATGATTCGGTTTCGATATGCTGCTCTCGCTATTTAAACCGCGCGAGCGTGGTGTTATGCCACGCGAAAGTTTCTCGCGCAAGCGCTGTAAAGAGGCCGGCAAACCATCAACTCTCTCAGGCCCGAGTGGAAGTGAAAAACATGTAAAGAATGATCGCTATCGCGGTCGCGACCACGATTATGCTAACCGACACGACCATGCCGCGGTCCGCTTTGATTTTCCCCGTCTCAATTGCACGGTTGACGATGTGATACCGCCAGCCAGCAAGGGCTGTCAGCAACCCGCCGAGACCGATCATAATTTCGCCTAACGGCAGGGATAAGCCGGTCGATTTTAGTTGAATCCGCGGATTGACGTTCGAGGCCAAGTCTTGAATCCAAAGCCCAAATCGCGCGACAACAAATCCCAAGCCCATTACTGCGATGCTGGTCCGCACCCACGCGAGGAAGGTGCGTTCGTTGGCAAGGAGTTCGGTCTCGAATTTACCGTCTGCCAAAGGATGTTTGTTGGGTCGATTACTCATGGCGGTCCGTAGACCTTACGCCAATTACCTCGCGCTTGTTTGACCTGAGCAACTAAATGCCTCAAGAACGTAAAGGATATCGCCTGGTGCTTGGATTTGTTTTGCGTCGTCAAAAATCGTCATGCGCGCGACAAAGTTTCTTCCGGCGATACAGTCTTGTCTATGAATGCATTCTGGAACTTCTTTGACACTTTACTTGGTCTGGGCGCGGAACCTAAAGATTTGACTTTCGTTCAAATCTCTCTGCGCGGAATAATCGTCTTCGTCGCGACATTAATAATGGTCCGACTCGGGCATAAGCGCTCGCTCGCGCACAAAACCCCGTTCGACGCCGTCCTGTTGGTCATTCTGGCCTCGGTGCTTTCACGCGCGATCAACGGTTCGGCAGCTTTCTTCGCCACGCTCGGCGGAGGCGTGGTTTTGGTCGTGTTACACCGGGCCTTCGCTCACCTGGCGTACTATTCCCATCGATTTGGAATCTTGGTCAAAGGCGCGCCGGACACCATCGTGCGGGATGGTGAATGCGACTTTCCCATGATGCGTCGCAACCACGTCTCCATGCATGATCTGGAAGAGGACATGCGCCTTGACGCGCACATCGATGACCTTTCGAAAGTTCGACTGGCCCGCGTGGAACGCAGCGGCGACATAAGCTTTATCACGAAAGAGTCGTAAACCCGACACAGAGCGAACAATTTTATTCCCAGGCGTAGCGGCGCTGCGGCTTACGCGCTAGTTTTTGCACGTGCAACGGCACGATAAACTTTTCATCCCGGGACCAGTCGAGGTTTCGCCGAAAACGTGGGCGGCGTTTTCGCGCCCAATGATTGGGCATCGCGGCGAAGATTTTAAGAATCTTTACTGCGGGGTTCATCCAAAGCTCCAGACGTTGTTCGGAACAAAGCAGCCCGTGTTTCTTTGCACCTCCTCAGCTTGGGGCGTGATGGAAGCTTCAATCCGGAATCTGGTTGATCAGGGCGTGCTTTGTTGCATGTGCGGCGCATTCTCCGATAAATGGCTCGACGTTGCCAAGCGTTGCGGCAAAAACGCCGAGCCTTTGCAAGTCGATTGGGGAAAACATATCGATCACAAAGCGGTGGATCGGCGTTTAGCGACCGGAAAGTTCGATACTGTCACGCTGATCCACAACGAGACCTCAACCGGAGTGATGAATCCGCTTGGGGAAATCTGCTGCATTCTCGCGAAATACCCTGATATAACGCTCGTCGTCGATACCGTTTCATCATTTTCCGGGGTGAAGATCGACATGGACGCGCTCGGTATCGACGTAATGCTCACGGGCGCGCAAAAAGCGCTTGCGTTGCCACCGGGCTTCTCATTGTTTTCCGTTTCGGAAAAAGCATTCGCACGTGCCGGAAGGCTCCCGAATCGCGGATTTTATTTTGATTTTCTCGAGTTCCGCAAGCAGCAGGCGCAGTGGATGACGCCAAGCACACCCAGCATCGCACACATTCACGCGTTGCAATACAAGCTCGACGAAATTTTCGAAGAGGGATTCGAAGCGCGCTTTGATCGGCATGCGCGCACGAACGCGCTTGTGCACAATTGGGTTCGCAGCGCTGGCTTCGACTTTTTCGCTGAGGAAGGATTCCGCTCAAAAACGCTCACCTGCGTGAAGAATAGTCGAAACATCGACGTGCTAAAGCTCGCCCGTGATTTGCGCTCCAAACATCATCTCGTCATCGACCCCGGCTACGGCAAGATCCAAGGCAAAACCTTTCGTCTCTCCAATATGGGCGACGAAACGGAAGAATCTGTTTCAGTTCTACTCGCCTGTCTTGACGACGTTCTGTAGTTTTCCCCCGCCACCTCGCAGCGTAATCTCATACCTGCACGCGTGATTCATCTTGCTTTATGCCAGCGATCGAAGCTTCTGGGCTGACCAAAGTTTACCGTACGTACCGGAAAGAGCGCGGTCTCTGGGGTTCAATCAAAGGCCTGATCAAACGACGGTATGATGAAACGCGCGCGGCCGACCAGGTCTCCTTTAAAATCGAGGAAGGCGAGTTTGTAGGCTTTCTCGGCCCGAACGGCGCAGGCAAAACCACTGTGCTTAAGATGCTTTCCGGCTTGCTGAACCCGACGTCGGGTAATGCGCGCGTGCTCGGCTTCGTTCCGTGGGAGCGGCGCAACGAAATGAAAAGGCAGTTTAGCCTGCTGATGGGACAAAAGAATGCGCTTTGGTGGGACCTGCCCGCGCAGGAATCGCTCGAGCTCAACCGCGCCATATACGGGATCGATCGCACGCGGTTCAAAAAGGTCGTCGACGGATTGTCGGACCTTTTGGAAGTGCAGGACAAAATGAATGTGATGGTGCGCGAACTCTCGTTAGGCGAACGGATGAAGATGGAACTGATCTCCGCGCTCATTCACGAACCGCGGGTCCTTTTTCTGGATGAACCGACAATCGGCCTGGATGTGGTAAGCCAAAAACGTGTCCGCGAGTTTCTGCGCATTTATAACGAGGAACATCGCATCGTCACGCTGCTGACGAGCCATTACATGCAGGATATCGAAGAACTTTGTCACCGGGTCCTGGTGATCGATCACGGCAAAATCTTCTTCGACGGTCCGCTCGCGCAGATCATCGATCGATTTTCCGGACGAAAGATACTCAGTCTCACTTTCGAAAAAGAGGCGACACGCGACCTTTCGGCCTTCGGTGAAGTAACCGAACAAACACCTGTTTCAGTGCAACTGAAGGTTCCTCGCGCGAAAGTCACCGAAACGTGCCGTGAATTGCTCGAGGCCTGTGATGTAATCGACATCAACGTCCAGGAAGTGCCGGTTGAGGAAGTAATCCGCCAACTATTCGGTGAGCGGCGCGAGGATCATCGCGCTGCCAGTCTCGCCAGCGCAGAAGCCGCGCAAGCGAGCTAACGAGGCTTTCCCTGAATAGCCTCTGCAAAGCTGGATAGGATGCTTTTTTCCATCGCTTCGGCGAATGTGGGATATCGCGGGATCCAGCCAAGACGACGCAGTTTCGCGTTGCTCACGCGCTTGTTGCTCGCGCCGCGCTTGGGTTGTCCCTTTGGTTTTCCGAAAGGCGGAACCGGACGATTCAATTTCTCCGCCAACCAGCGATAGCATTCGTTTTGCAAAATCGGTTGATCGTCAACTGCATTGTAAATCTCACGGGGGGGGGATGGTCGATCCAGCAAGAGAAAGAGTGCGGCTGCGATATCGGCTCGATGGATCTGGTTAAGAAACCGATCGTTTTCGGGATCGATAATCGCTGTGCCCGACAGAAATTTCGTCAGTAGCGCCGAGCGTTTCGGCCCGTAAATGCCTGCAAGTCGCGCTACGATGCCGTCATGGGCTAGCACGAAGTTTTCCGTCTGAAGTAGTATTCGACCGGTCTTGCGCGGCGGTTTGGTCTCGCTCTCTTCGGTAACCCACGAACCATCGCGTTGCGCGTAAACGCTAGTGCTGCTCGTAAAGAGGAGCTTCGTTCCAACGAATCGATCGAGAAGATTGCGCGCGCCGTTCAGGTAGATTTGGCAATAGGCATCTGCATCGCCGCCGCCCGAGCTAGCGCAGTGGATTATCGCATCGAACGTTCCCGCCCGCGCGCCAACCTGAGCCTTATTGGCTATATCGACCGCATGAACCGGGTACGGCTTAGCCGATAATCTAGCTGCGGATTCCGCGGAATGTGTCCAGCCTTCTACGGGCCAGCCGGCAGCATGGAACAAATCCGCAGTTGCTTGCCCGACGTAACCACATCCGGCGATCAAGATTTGCGGCATGATTGTCGATTTTCACGGTGTCGCGGCCGCGATTTCAATTTCTTCAAAAATGTTTTTCTGAATAGCGCGAACTTGTTTGAGACGAATCAATTCCAAAAGCGCGAGAAAAGTCACAACGACTTCGACCCGCGAGACGACAGCCCCGAACAAATCGGAAAAACGGACGGGAGGACCGGCTGCGACCCGTTGCAAGATCGTGTCGATCTTCTCCGAGACGCTAAAACGTTCGCCGAAAATCTCCTGCACGTCCTGTCGCGCTTCCATCCGTTTGATCACGATCCGGAACGCGTTGATCAGCTGAAAAATTCCAATCTCTCCAAGACGAAGCGGTTCCTCCAAAGGCGAAGCCAACCCTCCTTCGCGCGCGAAAATTCGCTGTTGTTCCAGTTGGCGCAGATGCAATTCCGCAGCCGCCTCCTTGAATTTTTTGTACTCAATCAGTTGCCGGATTAGGTCCCAACGAGGATCATCTTCGTCCGCGTCTTCGTCGGGCGGCTGCTGACTAGCGGGCAACAGACTGCGGCTTTTCAAATAAATAAGGTTTGCCGCCATCACGATGAACTCGCCGGCAAGTTCGATATTCAGCTCTTTGAACGCCTGGAGATATTCGAGGTACTGTCGAGTGATGCGTTCGAGCGAAATGTCGTAGATGTCGATTTCGTCCTGTTTGATCAGGTAAAGCAGAAGATCGAGCGGCCCCTCGAAAACGTCGAGCTTGACCTTGTAATCGGCTTCCATGCGTCGCCCACGACTTTAGGCAAGCGAGCGCGCAAAGTAAACGGCGGGCGATCGACAAACGGGCGGTGGTTGTCGATCCTGCGAAAAGTTGCCCAGAATTTAAACGAGAACTTTTCGGTGGATCCAAACACTGTTCACGAGCCCGAGTCCGAACATGATCATCAGCACAAACGAGCCGCTGTAACTGATCAATGGCAAGGGCACGCCAGTGATTGGCAACATTGCGATCGTCATCCCCATGTTCTGGAAAATATGCGTGAAGACGAGCGCCGTGATCCCAATGACCAGAAGCAGGCCTAATTGGTCTCCTGCAAGAAAAGCGACGAAGAGACATGTCAGGAGAAGTAAGGCGAACGCGCCGATAAGAAACATTCCTCCGACAAATCCCCATTGCTCGCCAATCGCGGAGAAAATGTAATCGTTGTGCACAGCGGTCGCCGGCAAGAAGCCGAGCTCGATTTGCGTGTTTGGCGCTTTGAATCCCTTCCCCGACCATCCGCCCGATCCGATCGCAATGAGCGATTGATTGATTGCCCAGGCTGCTCCCTGTTTATCGATATCAGGATGTGTAAAGGCGGTGATCCGCTGCTGCTGGTACGGTTTCAGCCCGAGGTGAATGGCGATCGGAATAAAAGCGATCCCGATGAGGATGATACAGATCAAATAACGCAGGGGAAGACCTCCTACGAAAAACAGCGCGAGAAGCACAGGTATCCAAATGATGACCTCGCCGAGATCCGGCTGCATGAGAATGAGAAGGCAGGGTGCCGCGGCAATTGCTCCACAGAGCAGCAACCGAAGCATGGGATGCATCTCGCGGAATTGAGTTAAAAAGAGTGACAACACCATAATCCCGGCAACAACCGCAAGCTGCGCGGGTTGAAAATTAAGCGGTCCTAGGTGAAGCCAACTGCGCGCTCCATACACTCTTTGTCCCATAAAATGGGTAAGAATCAGAAAGAAAATGCCAGCCAGATACATCGGCAACGCGCCCCAGCGAATCCAGCGATAGTCAATTAGACTCGTAATCATGAACGCTAAGATGCCGACCGCGACCCAGTTTGCCTGCTTTCGCCAAAAATCTGCAGCGTAGGAATCCGTGCGCGTGGAAGTCGCGCTGTAGATTGCTACCACCCCGAAGATGGCAAGCGCGAGCATCGTGACCAGCAGCAGCCAATTTTGGCCCAGCAACTTTCTAAGTAAAGGCGTCATGCTGTTTGATCTCGCTTAACCTCCAGCGTACCGGCCAGGAAGTCAGAAGGATTATACGCAAGTTGCGGTTCTGGCAAAGTCCACGGTATTTTTGTGAGCTTTCTGGCACCTCGCTCCGCTGCCGCCGCCTCCATCCACCCGGAGCGCATTCGTCTCCTGTCATGTCGAGTGGAGTCGAGACATCTCTCATTATTAGATCAACAGTAAGACGTTCCTCGACTGCGCTTCGCTTCGCTCGAAATGTGCAGAGTGGGAAACCCAACGTTGTCATGTCCGAGTCTGGCAGCTGCCGAAAGACGCCTCTTATTGCTCCAAAAGAGCCATGGCAATCGGAAAAGGACTGCCAGTGAGAAAGTCAGACAATTTTCCTCGTAAGTGCCAGAGGATGTAGAATTCCATTGTTCTGATCCTAAAAACTTAAGTGTTAACATAATTACTTAGCGCGCAGGATCTTGCACACTTTTCTCGCAAACATTAGCGCTTTGCTTGTAACCGGATTTAAAGGCCACTAAAATACTCTGCACTTTGGTCGTTTTCGGGAGGACAGACGAATGGCTAGGACGAAAAAAACAAAAACGAAACGAAAGCTCGCACACCCAAAACTGCCGATGCAGGGGCAGTTGAATTTGCGTCACGAGGGAATGCATTTCGATCTGCGCAGCATGTTTGACAACTTGAACGAACGGTATTTTCGCGGGCGTCTTCGCAGTTACAAGGTCATGTGGGGCCGCCGACGAAAACATCGTCCGAGAGAATATTTCATCTTCGGCACCATCCAAGAGGAAGATCGCGTCATCCGAATTAATCCGGCACTCGATCAGCCCTTTGTGCCGCTTTGGTTTCTGCGGTACGTGCTTTATCACGAGATGCTCCATTCTGTAATCCCGGATGAAACATTGTCGGAAGGCCGCCGGCGAGTTCACACGGAAGAGTTCAGCCGCCGAGAGCGCGAATTTCCGAGCTACCGGCGTGCCCGACGCTGGGAAGAAGAAAATCTGTCGCGTTTCTTGCGTTGACCTGCACCTGTACGTTCAGCGCGTTTCCGTAATCGGCGTGCCGGACGGCCTTTCAGACGGCGAGGGCGTCGTCGCTACGTTCTTTTTGATCAGGTACCAAAGCGTTGTCGCGAGCAGGAGAGAGATCAACTTCGCGCGCCAGTTTTTCAGAATCAGTCTCTTCATATTTGGTGTGCAACAAGATTTCCGCGATCCGTTGGCGGAACGTCTCCGGAGTGAAATTGCGCTCAATTCGCCGCCTATGACAAATGGAAATACCGCCCGTCTCTTCGGAGATGACTACCGCAACGGCGTCCGATTCCTCGGTGATTCCGAGCCCGGCGCGATGACGTAATCCCAGGCTGCGGTCGAGCGTTTCCCGTTGACTGACGGGAAAAATGCACGCGGCCGCCGCGATCCGTCCGTTGCGGATGATGACTCCGCCATCATGAAGAGCGGCCTTTGGGTGAAAGATCGTCAGGATGAGCTCGACAGAAAAATCGCCATCGATCGTTACGCCGGTTTCTTCATAAACGCGAATCGACGTGTCGCGCTCGATCGCGATGAGTGCACCGAATTGTTTGTTCGCGAGTTGCGTTACTGCCTCGGCCAGATCGTGCACGGTTTCTCGTTTCTCGCTCGTCAGAGAGAAAATCGGATGTCCACCAAGCGCGGCCAGCCCACGCCGCAGTTCCGGTTGAAAAATCACCACCAATGCGACTGCGAGAAAAACCGAAAAACTTCGGACAATCCAGCCGATCACAACCAGATTGAGCAACTGCGAAATTAACGTTAGCGTCAAAAAAACGATTGCCAGCCCCGTTAGAACTTTCGCGCCGCGCGTCCCGCGGAAATAGAGATAGCCGTAGTAGATCGCCACACTCAGCAAAATGATTTCAAAGGCGCTGCGCCACCCTCTGATCCAGAGATGAATGAGCTGGTCGATCATTTCGTCCTTTGAAGAATTGCTTCGGTTACCCGCAACGCGTTTACATTTTCTTTGACGTCATGAACGCGAAATACGTCCGCGCCGCGCACACGCAGAAGCGAAGTTAACGCCACCGCAGGCGCGTGCCGATCGCTGATCTCTGACGAGCCGGTCAGTTTCGCCAGAAAAGATTTGCGGGAAACACCAATCACGAGCGGCCGATCGTGCCCGCGAAGTTCGTCAAGCCGCGCGAGTAACTCGAGATTGTGCTGAAGCGTTTTCCCGAACCCGATTCCCGGATCAAACGCAATCGCCATGGGGTCAATACAGCACTCTAGGGCGCACGCGTACTGTTGTCGAAAAAAATCGGCCACTTCCGCGACAACGTCCACATATCGCGGCTCGACCTGCATCGTCCGCGGATTTCCCTGCATATGCATAATGATGAAAGCTGATTGGGTCTCGGCAACTAGCGGCATTATCCCTGCGTCGCTTCGTCCGCCGGTGACGTCGTTTACAATCGAAGCGCCTGCTTGAATCGCCGCGCGTGCAACCTGAGTCTTCGAAGTGTCAATCGAAATGGCAGTGTCGATCTTCACACGCAATCGTTCGATCACGGGAATTACGCGGCACAGTTCTTCCTCTGCGGCGACAGGTTCGGCGCCCGGTCGCGTTGATTCGCCACCAACATCAATGATCTGCGCGCCTTCTGCAGCCATTCTCAGACCGTGTTCAACCGCCTTATTCACAGTGAAAAACTGTCCGCCGTCGGAAAAAGAATCCGGGGTAACATTCAGGATGCCCATGATCAGCCCCTGCCGGGAGAGATCGAAAATTCGGTCGCCGATCTTCCACTGCCTCCCACGCATCATGCGTGAGACTAACACACACGACGATTTATTCGAAGTGCATGCCAACGTAGAGTATGCGTTCCGCTTGCGATCCGCAGCGTCGCAAGCCGGGAGGCTCGCGCTACTTTTTCCGCGAATAGCGCCCCATTAGCTCGCCTTGCGCCACCACGTGACCTTTCATCGCCGCGTCGAGCTGGCCCCGTTTCGCACCGGATGGCAAATCCAGTTCGCGGTCGAGCGCGAAAATTTTGAAGTAATAACGATGCATGCCCGAGGGCGGACACGGGCCGCCGTAACCCGATTTGCCGAAGTCATTTGTTCCCTGCACTCCTTGTGGCGTACTGCCTTCGCCTATGATGTTGGTTTGGGGAGAGATATTCCAAACCATCCAATGCGTGAACAATCCGCTGGGCGCATCGGGATCATCAACAATTAACGCGAGGCTTTTTGCCCCGGAAGGAACATCCGCAATCTGCAAAGGCGGGCTGGTGTCTGCGCCGTCGCAGGTAAATTTTGATGGAATGATTGCACCTTCTTGAAAAGCAGAACTTGTGATTTTCATCTTGGCTCCTCCTGCCGCAAATGAAGCGACTGCCGCCAGTGCAATCGCAAATGCGCTAGCCGTAATCGCTTTTTGCATTATTCGACCTCCGGTTGAAACCGCGTTACATGGACCATAAGTCAACGACATTGTTTCGCTGCGATGGCCTCAAACGGACGTAATATTCAAGAACAAATTCTCGCGCTTCTTGGGTCGGCCGACTATCGGCCGCTGGACAAGAGCGAACTGGCGAAAGCGCTCGGGCGGAAGAGCGGCGTGCGCATGGGTTTGAACCAGGCGCTGCGTGAACTCGAACGTGCGGGCGAGATCGCGCGCATCCGGAGGAATCGCTATGTTCTGCCGCCCGCGGCCGATCTGGTCACTGGCGCGCTCCATATTCATCAGGCGGGATACGGATTTCTAATCAGCGAAAAACCGGGCGAGCCAGATATTTTCATCGCGGCGGAAAACACGGGAACAGCCATGCACGGGGACCGCGTGGTTGCTCGTATCTCGCGGGAGGCGCCCTACCGACGCACGAAGGGACGGCCCGAAGGACGCGTGATCCGAATTTTGAAGCGTGCCCACGCTACGATCGTCGGGACGCTGCAGCATTCGCGGAATTTTTATTACGTGATTCCAGACGATCCGCGCCTTGTGCACGACGTTTACGTGCGTCCCGAACAAGATGGCCAAGCGGAAACGACCCCGACAGTTGGCGACAAAGTTGTTGTTCGTCTCGAGGCCTGGGAATCACGTCACGTCAATCCAGAAGGCGAGATCATCGAAGTCCTCGGACCTGCCTCAGCGCCGGGCGTCGATATGTTGTCGATCGTCCGGAAATATCATCTCCCGACAGAATTTCCGAGAGAAGTTTCGGACGAAGCGGAAGGGATTTCCGAAAAAATCGATGCACGCCAACTCGAGGGACGCGAAGATTTGCGGAAAGAATTTATCGTCACCATCGATCCAGATGATGCGCGCGATTTCGATGACGCGATTCACGTTGAGAAACTGGAGAACGGCGGTTGGCATCTTGGTGTGCACATTGCCGATGTCGCCGCTTACGTAGCGCCGGCCAGCGCGCTCGATCGCGAAGCGCGCCGGCGCGGAAACAGCGTCTACCTGCCTGACCGTGTGATTCCTATGTTGCCAGAGCGTTTGAGTAACGGCGTGTGCAGTCTCAACGCCGGCGTCGATCGGCTCACTCACTCGGTTTTCATTCAGTTCGATAAAAACGGGGTCGCGAAAAGCGCGCGCTTTGCCCGCAGCATGATTCGAAGCGCGCACCGGCTTACTTACAAGGAGGCGTACGCGATTTTGAAGTCCGCGCCTCGCGATAGACTGGGTGAACGGCTGCACGTCGCCTGGGAACTCGCTTCATTATTGCGTCGGAAACGATTCGCGCACGGCTCGCTCGACCTTGATTTTCCGGAAGTAAAAGTGTGGCTCGATAACAACGGCTATCCCGCGAAACTCGAGCGAGTCGAGAATGATGAATCGCACCAATTAATTGAGGAATGCATGTTGGCCGCCAACGAAGCCGTAGCACGCGAGCTGAAGAAGCGCGCCATCCCAACGATTTATCGCATCCATGAGAATCCAGATCCGGAGAAACTGGCGGAGTATCGCGAATTTGTTCTCAGTTTTAACTACAACGTTGGCGATCTAGCACATCGCGCTGAGGTGCAGCGTCTGCTTGCCGCGATTCGGGGAAAACCCGAAGAGCAAGCACTAAAAATCGGCTTGCTCAAAAGCTTGAAACGCGCGCGCTACTTTCCGCAGCCGCTCGGCCATTATGGACTGGCAAAGCCCAACTACCTGCATTTCACCAGTCCGATTCGGCGTTATGCCGATCTGGTCGTGCATCGCGCATTGGCACAGCGCGACGGGAAACAGCAACCGCGAATCGACATGAGCCAGATCACCTCGATCGCAGAGCACGTTTCAACAACCGAGCGCGTCGCGGCCGATGCAGAAATCGAATCGGCTCGGATGAAGAAGCTCGAGTTCTTCCAACGCCAGCTCGACGAACGCAACCCGCAGATCTTTCGCGCCGCAATTGTCGATGTCCGTAATTACGGCCTCGCCGTTGAACTGCCGGATGCGCTTATTACGGGTCTCGTCCATGTCTCTTCGCTGGCGGACGATTTTTATTTATTCGAGCCAGCTCAACGGCGCCTCATCGGCAGACGATCGCGCAAACGATTCAGCGTAGGCGATGAGGTGCGGGTGTTCGTCGTGCGCGTCGATACCTTCAAACGGCAAATCGATTTCGCGATCGCATCGGAAGCGCCTAGGAAACGAGACCGCAGCAAGCGATCGCCGGCGAAAGCAAAGATGTAAGCGGGCAGCGGCGCCTGCGCATACGCGCAAGAACCGGCTTGCAACCGGGAGCAGCTTTCTACATCACTTCTCGTCTTTTGCGTAAAATTACTTTGCTTTTCTTGCGCTTTTTTCTGTAGAATGCTGACGCAGTCGTTCTTAGGCGGAAGGCTACGAAGGTGTGGAGCACCAGTTCATGAACGGTTCACCCGCTATCCAAAGCGCCAATGGTGGCGCGATAGCATTCACCACCACTCATTGGAGTGTCGTGCTCGAAGCGCAGGGCGAATCACCCGCTGCACAGAGAGCACTCGAAATACTCTGTCGAACTTATTGGCGACCTCTCTACGGATTTGCCCGGCGGCAAGGCCTTACACGAGAAGAGGCGCAGGACCTAATCCAGGAATTTTTTGCGCGCCTGCTCGAACATAGAAATTTAGACACAGTCCGGCGCGAGAAGGGACGTTTGCGTTCTTATCTGCTTGTCTCACTCAAACGTTTTCTGGGCAGCGAGCGTCACCGCGCCAGCGGAGTGAAGCGTTACGAGACCGGCCAGTCGATCCCTTTAGACGAACTGCTTGAGTCGGAGGCCGCCGATTTCGAGCTGGCGGAAACGTTAAGCGCTGACCGGCTTTACGAGCGCAGCTGGGCATTGGCGGTGCTGGAGCAAGTGCTCGCCCGATTGGAGGCTGAGTACCGGGCTGCGGGCCACGGGCCATTGTTCGACCAGTTAAAGGAATTCCTCGTCGGCGAACAAGGCCGGCCACTCCAGGCGGAAATCGCTGAGAAGTTGGGCATGACCGAAAACGCAGTGAAGCAAGCGTTTCATCGGTTTCGCCAGCGTTACCGGGTATTGTTACGCGAGGAAATCGCCCATACTGTAATAGCGCCGGGCGACGTTGAGGATGAACTGCGCCATTTGATTTCCGTGTTGCGCGGGTAAGGACACGAATTACACGAATTGTCACGAACTTGATAAGGCTTGAGTTAACCGTGCATCAATTGGTGTGAATTCGTGAAATTCGTGTCTCATCGGTTTGAGAATGAGCAGCGTACTTAGAGTCTGCGAAAACTGCGGAGAGAAAATCTTCGACGACGCGCCGAAAGGACTTTGCCCGGCTTGCGTTCTGGAGACAGGTCTCGGCGCGCTCGCAGACGAAGCTGAAGAGAAAGAATCAACACCACTCCCGCGCGACAGCGGCCGAGCGCATGCTGCAGGCGTGTTGATGGACTTCGGCGACTACGAACTGCTCGAGGAACTCGGCCGGGGCGGTCAGGGAGTCGTTTATCGCGCGCGTCAGAAAAGTCTAAACCGAACCGTTGCCCTAAAAGTCATTGGCCTTGGCCCATGGGCCACGACGGCGCACGTGAAACGGTTTCGCCGGGAAGCCGAAGCGGCCGCGAACCTCGATCATCCATGCATCGTTCCCATTTACGAAGTGGGCGAACGCGAGGGTTCTTGCTACTTCAGCATGAAGTTCATCGACGGCGGACAACTCGATGAGGTGGCAAAGCGCACGCCGATCTCGATCCGCAACGCAGCGGAATTGATCGCGAAGCTGGCACGCACAGGTCATTATGCGCATGAACACGGCATCCTGCACCGCGACATTAAGCCGGGCAACGTTCTCGTCGATGCCAAAGGCGAACCGCATCTCACCGATTTCGGATTGGCCCGGCTGCTAGAAACGAAAAGCACTGTCACTCACACAATGGACGTGTTGGGAACGCCGAGTTACATGGCACCTGAACAAGCCAGCGGTCATAACGAGCAGCTCACAAGTGCGACAGATGTTTACGGACTCGGGGCAGTATTTTACCAACTATTGACTGGCCATCCACCGTTCGCCGGGGGAACCACCTATGAGACGATCCGGCTGGTTTTGGAACAAGAGCCTCGGCAACTGCGGCTCTGGAATCCGAAGATAGATCGCGATCTGGCAACGATCTGTCTGAAATGCCTCGAGAAAGATCCGAAGAAGCGTTATCCCGCTGCCGCGGGACTGGCCGAAGATCTTGAGCATTGGTTGCGGAACGAACCGATCCGGGCCCGCCATGCTGGAGTCTTCACTCGGGGTAAGAAATGGTTACAACGGAATCCAACAACGGCGCTGCTAGTGGGGTTATCGCTCGCATTTGCCGCAACGGTGGGTGTAATGATTTGGAAGAGCACATCATTACCGGCGCCGCCAGGAGCAGGCGTTGCCGTGTTGCCCTTTGTCAATATGAGTCCGGACAAAGAGAACGAGTATCTGAGCGATGGCATTACGGAGGATTTATGCAGCGCCCTGTCTCAGATCAAAGGACTGCGAGTGCCAGCCCGCACCTCCTCCTTCGTTTTCAAAGGAAGGACCGAGGACATTCGCAAAATCGGCAAACAACTGAATGTACCCACGGTGCTGGAAGGCAGCGTGAGCAAGGCTGGCAACAAAGTTCGCATTAGCGCGCAACTGAACAATGTGGCCGACGGCTATCACTTGTGGGCAGCAACTTATGACCGCGATATCACCGACATCCTTGAGATCCGCAGCGATATCTCTCACCGCGTCGCCGACGCACTGAAAATCCAGCTCGGTATGGAAGACAAACAGCGGCTGGTCAAAAAACCGACGGAGAACTTGAAGGCTTATGAGCTTTATTTGCAGGGCCGTTTTGAATTAAGCAAGTTTACCGAGAAAGGTTTCGCCAACAGTATCCAACTGTTTCGCCAGGCAATTGCTTTGGATGCCACGTTCGCTCTTGCCTATGCAGGTCTCGCGGAGGCCTACAATCTGACTGCTTTCTGGGGATACCTGGCCCCCAGAGATGCCATTCCCGAAGCAAAGAAGGCGGCTCAGAGGGCATTGGAACTCGATCCCGAGTTGGCTGAAGCCCACACCGCACTCGCCTACACGCAATTTCAATACGAATGGAAATTCAAAGAAGCCGAGATGGAATTTAAAGAAGCCATTCGGCTCAATCCAAATTCCGTGAGCGCACGCATAGGTTTCTGGGAATACCTTGTTGACTTTGGGCGCTTCCAGGAAGCTCGCCAGGAACTCGCGCGCGCAGGAGACCTGGACCCGCTTTCGGTTCGGGTCAGTTACAATGTTGCGGTTGGATTCTGGGCAGAGCGCGATTTTGACCGCACACGGGAGCAGCTTGAGAAAACGATCTCAATGGATCCGCATAGTGTACTAGCCTACGATCTGCTTGCCGCAGTCTTCTTGGACAAAAAGATGCCCGCTGAGGCTTTCAGCGCCTTAGGCAAGCGCAATCGTTTGGAGGGACTGTTTAGCGAAGACGAAATGGCCCAGATGGGCAGTGCCTATCAAGCTGGCGGAATACCGGCGTACTTCCGCAAGGAAAACGAATTCCGTCAAAAACGCATCGCCGCGGGGAAGTATCAATCAGCGTTACGCATTGCCTTGGACTATGCCTATGGCGGTGACGACTCGGCGGCGCTAGATTGGCTCGAAAGAGGCGTGGAGGAGCGGGCTTCCTGGCTACCGGAATTGAAAACGGACGCCGCCTGGGATGGCCTGCGTTTGCAGCCTCGCTTCATCGCGGTACTCAAAAAGATTGGCTTGGAGAAATGAAGCAGTTGCCAACAGATCTGCCTCTTAACTTCCAGTCGGATTTGGGATCCGCTGCGTGGCGATCCGCGCTTCGAAAAAATCGTCGCCTCCCTGGCGCCGAAGTGACTTAACCACGGATAACACGGATACGGACGTCCTTCAGAAAGGGTGGTAGCGCGCGACCGCTGGGGGCCGCCGTAGAAATCTGGTTTCGGCGGCTCGCCGAAGCGATCTTTTCGATAAAATTCGGTGCTTATCCGTAAAATCCGCGTCATCCGCGGTTGTTTCTGCATTTTTCCGCGTAACCTCACGCCGGATTTTCTCTAGTACCTCAGTGAGGGCCGAAAATGACTTCTCCAAGAGCTATCCGAACTTATGGAAACGACAGCAATTCTGGCTATGAACAGTACGCGTTTAATATATGCGGATGAGTCGCGTAATACACTCAGGTTTGGGTTGCTTGGCGCGATCGTTGTGATTGCACGCGCGAAGCCGCCACGGAGACGCCATTCCACAACGCCTACTGTGACAATCACTGGGCGGGAATTTATGTCGGTATCATCACCGGTGAACCGCTGTTTAGTTCTGTGGACAAATTCGACAGCGGCACGGGCTGGCCAACCTTCGCCAAACCGATAACGCCACGCTGCGTAACCGAGAAACGGGATTCTTCTTTCGGCATGGAACGCACCGAGGTCCGTTCCAAAACGAGCGATTCGCACCTCGGCCACGTGTTCGACGATGGCCCTCCGCCGACCGGTGAACGCTACTGTGTTAACTCCGCGGCGCTGCGCTTTATTCCGGTGGAGAAACTAAAGGAGGAGGGCTACGGCCGATATCTGTCGCCCGTTCAGCCAACGCAGGAGGGACAAATACCGCAGCGCCAATAGCGCTTCGAGGATCCATTTGCGCCCTAAACAGGCGAAAGGCACGAGAGATTCAAAAGTAGGTATCCTTGTCGTTTCGTTTGTATGTTTTGTAAGCATTAACTTCCGAATGCCTTCCGAGTTAATGAGTTCGATTCCCTCCAGACATGGCGTTCTACTCACCAATGCACACGAATAAACGCGAATTTTGTCTGCTTCATTAGTGTCCGTTTGTGTTCATTCGTGGTTAAACCTTTGGTTGTGGCGAAGCCGCTCTGGGTAATCGGTGGTTTTTAAGTTTTCGAAACTTTTCGCGTAACCTCACGCTCGATTTTCTCTAGTACCTCAGTGAAGGCCAGGAATGAGTTCTCAATGACGAGGACCCAATGAAGGCCAAAACAAGAAAGAAAGGGAACAACACTTATGGAAAGTCGAAAGCACTCGTTGGCGGGTCAAACCAAGAAAGGAATGATAAAAATCCGACTGTCACTCTTGGCCGCGCTGTGCACTGCCTTCTCCGCGAGCATACCGCCGGCGCTCGCTGGCGCGATGACGCTCGAGGCGTCGGACCCCGCCACAGGCGGGCAGGAAACCATTCAGGTGTCCGGCAGTGGGGTGGACTTCGCGAGTGAGGCGATCATCCACTCGGAGGAGAACACCGCATGCGGCATGATTCGGAAGGTCACCGAGATCGTCAAGCTCACCGGCGACCTGAATGGCTACGTCCTCTATCAACCCACGCAGGAGTTCGACTTCTGCACCGGCACGCTGGTCGTCACCGGGACGAACTTTTTCTCGGGAACGATCGCCGGATCGGCTCCGGTCATCCTTCGCAGCGACGAATCGCGCTTCGAAGTCAACCTCGTTACCGGCGAGGAGACCGGTAGTGTCCACCTGACCCGCAGCAACGACGCCCCTGAGAGAGGCGAGTGGTACGACTGCGAGCTGGCGGTCGTCGGAACCGGCGTGACACCCGACGGAAATCCGACCTTCGACTATAGTGGCGAATGCACACCGCGCGGCCATAACTGAAGGGCACGCACGAACGTGAGCGCTCGTGGTCACGCGCAGCCCAACCGTTGCGAGACTCGGCCGAGCTCGTGGCCTTCCTCAAAACGCGGCAAGACCCACACCACCGAGGTGGAGCCATGAAGGTCGGACTGTGCACTGGTCAAGCTCGGCTGTGGCGGAGAGACGACGTCGATGCTCGAGGGCACCCTGCCCTCGGGTCAAGTTGCGGGGCCCGCCAGCGTCTATCGGACCGCCTATGCGGTCGGGGGAACGCGCAGCTCTCGCAAGCAGTCAGCTTCCTGCACCCGCACAGGCAGTTTGTCCGCCTAGTCACAGTCGATATCGGCGGATCCGCGATGAGTGATGAGTGATCGGTTGTAGCCGGGATCGGCGATCCCGGCTCCGCAGCGCGGTCGGTTCCCTGTAGTGGCAGAGCCTGCCCTGAGCGAGAGTCGAATGGGCGTGCCGCCTGCAAACTTCTGTTTTCTGTTTTTGCTCTTATCCGTGACATCTGCGTCATCCGCGGTCCCCAAAGATTTCCAAAACTTTCCGCGTAACCTCGCGCCGGACTTTCTCTAGTACCTCAGTGAAGACCCAAATCAGAAAAGGCCAAAACAAGAACGGAAAACAAGCAATATGAATTCTACGATCACAAATCCAAACCGCACGTTTACGCCGTCGCGATGGCGGCGTACGTTTTGCTCATTATTTTTTGTCGCAGCTGCGACAGCTGTGGCCTCGTCGACGACACCGGCCGTCCCTGCTCGCGGAACCACGCTGGCGCTCACCCCCGCCGTCGGGCCCCCGACCTCACTCGTCAAGGCGAAGGGGTCCGGCTTCGCGGGCCGCGAGGTCGTGGTCCTGTACTTCGACGGAGCCACGGTCGGCTCGGTTGTGGCTGGCCGCACGGGCAAGTTCAACACGCATATCCAGGTGCCGGCCGCAGCGTGGCCGGGCAACCACACAGTGGAGGCGTCGGGCAGATGAGCGGCGTCTCCGCCAGCGCGCTGTTCCTCGTCCGTACCGACTGGCTCCAGGGCTGCTTCGACGGCGGCCGCAGCTGCTTCAACCCGTTCGAGAACGTGCTCGGTTCGGGCAACGCGGGAATGCTCGCGGTCGCCTGGCGTGCGCACGTCTCGACCGACGGCGAGTCGTCGCCGGTGTACGCGAACGGGCTCGTCTTCGTCGGAACGGTCGACGGTCTGCTGGGCCTCGATCCCGCGACCGGAGCGATCATCATCAACTACCCCTCGGGACCCGTCTCGACGACGCCGGCCGTGATCCGGGGCCTCGACCCGCAGGGAAAGGTGATCTTCGGCACGAGCGACGGAGTGCTGCAAGCGGTCAGCACCACGGGGACGCCGCTCTGGCAGGTCGCCCTCGGGTCCGTGCCCGCCTCTCCGCTCGTGATTCAAGGCATGGGAGACCCGAATAGCAAGGTGATCGCCGGCGCGGGCAATACACTGTTCGCCTTCGACGGCAACGGCGTAAGGCTCTGGGCGACCGTGCTCGAGGGCGGGGACATCTCGAAGGCCGCCGCGGTGCTGATCGAGCCTGGCGACCCGGACCGCGTGCTCGTCCCGGCCGGCGACACCCTCTACGCGCTCGACGCGGCCACCGGTGCCGTCCTCTCGTCGACCGTGCCCTCCGGCAGCTCGCTCGGCGCACCGTCGATCGGCAACGCGAACATCCTGGTCGGCGACCAGGCCGGCAACCTGTTCTCGCTCGATCCGCACAGCGGGGCGATCGTGGCGAGCTTCGCCGCCGGCGGGCCGATCTCCGGTTCGCCTGCGATCGGCGACCCGAACCAGTCCGACCCGTGGGTCGTTCTCGGCGACGGCGGCGGCAACATCTACGCCTTCGACACGACCGACGCCTTCCCACCGCCGATCTGGCAGGCGGCGCTCGGCGGCCCGGTTGACGGCCCGCCCGTGCTTGCGAACGGCGTCGTCTACGTCGGCACCGACCCGGAGGAGGGCGACCCGCACATCTTCGCCCTCGACCAGGCGAGCGGCCGAGTTCTGTTCGACGGCTTGCTGCCGGGCGGGATGGCGTCGGAGCCGATCGTCGCCGACGGGAGGCTGGTCATCACGACCAAGAGCGGCGACGTCGTCGCCTACCAGGGCCCGGACACGCAACCAATCAGGTCGGGACGATGAACGGACACGAGAACAAAGGAGGCTCCGGCCCGACCGGTTCCCGCACCGGGATCTTCATGGTCGAGATCGTCCTCTTTCGGCTTGTTCGAATCCCGGCAAGGCAACCGTTTTCATCGGTGTTCCAAACCAATAATAGGCGCAGACTTGGGACGTCTAGAGAGTGCTACCTGACGACAGAACTCCGATAAAGCCAAAACAAGAAAGGAAATTAATTATGAAAAATCGAAACATCATGTTCACAACAATATTGCTTTTGCCTGTTTTTCTTGCGCTTTCGCCGTCCGCACGAGCGCTTTGTCAAGACGGCTGCGGCAGCAACGATGATACGTTTTTGGGTGACGATGCACTCTTGAACGACACGGGGTTTGGTCAAAACACGGCTATCGGCCGTCAGGCACTTACTAGCAACACTTCGGGCGAGAATAATACGGCCGTGGGTGCGGCAACATTGGAAAGCAATACAACTGGCTTCGGTAATGTGGCTATCGGCGCCTATTCACTATTCTTAAACAACACCGGCAGCTACAACACGGCCATCATGGGAATGGAGTCGAATACAATCGGAAGCAACAACACAGCCGTCGGTTTTAATGCGCTCGATAACAACACGACCGGCAACAACAACACGGCCACCGGCGTCGGAGCGCTGGAGGGTCCGTTTTCTCCTGGCTCAACCGGTAGCAGCAACACGGCCGACGGTTATCAAGCTCTCTACAGCTATACAACCGGGAGTAATAACACGGCAGTCGGTTATCAAGCACTCTTTAGCAACACCACCGGCATCGACAACACGGCCATTGGTTATAATGCGCTCTTGAACGCCACCGGCAGCAACAATATCGGATTGGGCCTTTTAGCCGGGTCAAGTCTGACGACCGGGAGTAACAATATCGACATAGGCAATAAAGGTGTGGCGGGCGACTCCAACACCATTCGCATCGGCACCAAAGCAAGAACCCAAACAAACACCTACATCGCCGGGATTAGCGGAGTCACCGTGGCCGGAGGCGTAGGGGTAATCATCGATACCAACGGGCACCTCGGTACGGTCACGTCCTCCGAGCGTTTTAAAGACGAGGTCAAACCGATGGACAAGGCGAGCGAAGTAATCCTGGCGCTAAAACCGGTCACCTTCCGTTACAAGCATCACCTTGATCCTGCCGGCATCCCGCAATTCGGCCTCGTGGCTGAGGAAGTGGAAAAGGTGAATCCCGATCTAGTGGCCCGCGACGCCGAAGGCAGGATTTACACAGTGCGTTACGAAGCGGTGAACGCGATGTTGCTGAATGAGTTTCTTAAGGAGCACCGCAACGTGCAAAAGTTGGAAGCGACGGTAGCGCAACAGCAGAAGGAAATTCAGGCTCTCACCGCAAACCTGAAAGAGCAGGCATCGCAAATCCAGAAGGTGAGCGCACAGCTCGCCGCAGCGAGTCCGTCCCGCGGCGGACTTGAAACGAACAAACCTGCACCACAAATGGTCATCAATAATCAAAGGTAGGCGGCGGTTGGTTGCGCGCTTCTCCCGAAGGGGCTCAGGGGACTTGGGTAAACGTGTGGAACGTTTCCAGCTCGATTGCGCGTACTTTTGAGGTGACAGAATAAAATCGCGGCGGGTTTGTTGGCCAAAAGCGGGCGTCTATGCCCAGGAAGCAAATCGAAGAGATTTTGCTTCGCTATCGGTCATGCGTTTATTTCAAAACATGGCGGACAAACTGAGCAAACAGCCCGAAAACGCGCCGGGACAGTGGTACGTGGACACGAGCTGCGCTTTGTGCCGTCTTTGTCTGGAGGAGGCGCCGAATCTTTTGACGTACAACCGCGACGAGACTGGCGTTCATTTCTTTAAACAACCGGAAACGCCGGAGGAAATGGACGCCGCTCAGCACGCCATGGATGTTTGCCCGACGCTCGCAATCGGAAATGACGGGTAATTCGGCTGGCGAAATAAACTTGCGAAGACACGAATTACACGAATTGTCACGAATTTCATAAGGCTTCAGCCAACCGTTGGATCAATTTGGTGTGAATTCGTGAAATTCGTGTCTCAAGTTTTGGCGTCATTTGGCGTGTCTGACGGATGACGCTAGTTTGCTTTATGCATGCTGAAGCTACCGTTTCCGCTCCACCATATTCACGGGCGAATCCGTTTCCCGCCAAACTCCTGGTCAATCGCTGCTTGAGCGGCCCCGAGTCCGCGAAGGATACGCGCCATTTCGAACTCGATCTGACCGGCTGGGGCTTGAGCTTTGAGGTGGGCGATTCACTGGCCGTCTATGCAGCCAACGACCCGCAACTGGTCGATGAGATCATTCACGCGCTCGGCGCAACCGGCGATGAAAAAGTCCCGCGACCAAAAGGGGAACCAACGAGATTGCGCGAAGCATTGCTGCGCGATCATAGCATCACACAGCCAACGCCCAAGTTTTTGAGGGCCATTGCCGAGCGAGCTTCAGCTGCGCCGACGTTGAGCTACCTTCTCGCGCCAAACCGCAAACACGATCTCGAGACTTACCTTTGGGGCATGGAAATAATCGATTTCCTCTCGGAACATCCCTCCGCCCGGTTCGCGCCGGAAGAATTTGTCGGACTGCTCACGAAATTGCAGCCGCGCCTTTATTCAGTGGCCTCCAGTCTGAAGGCGTACCCGGATCAGGTGCACTTTATCGTGGACGTGGTCCGCTATGAGAGTCACGGTCGGCTTCGCAAAGGGGTTTGCTCATCTTTTCTTGCAGAACGCGCTGATGACGCACCCGTGCCGGTTTTCCCCAGCATTGCGAAGCATTTTCATTTGCCGGAGGACTCAGACATTCCAATCATCATGGTGGGTCCTGGAACCGGAGTGGCGCCGTTTCGCGCGTATCTGCAGGAACGGAAAGCGATGGGGGCGAAAGGGAAAAACTGGCTCTTCTTTGGATCGCAACATGAGAAATGCGATTTCGCTTACGGTGACGAGTTCGAGGCGTTCAAGAAAGAGGGGATTCTCACACGACTCGATTGCGCGTGGTCACGCGATCAGCCCCAGAAAATCTATGTTCAGCACAAGATGCTGGAAAACGCCGCCGAGATTTGGAAATGGCTCGACGCGGAAGGAGCGTACTTTTTTGTGTGCGGCGACGCGCGTCGGATGGCCAAGGATGTCGATGCGACGCTGCGCAAGATCGTGCAGGGACAAGGTGGCAAAAGCCCCGAAGAAGCGAACGAATACGTCGAAAAACTAAAGAGCGATAAACGCTATAAGCGCGATGTGTATTGAGATCGATCCGTGTTTAATTTGTGTAAATCTGTGGCATAATACATTTGGCACCGTTTCGAACGGCGAGCGAAGTGGCCGAATCAAGAATGAGAGATTCCTCGACTCCGCTCGGAATGACATAAAACGTTATGTACGAGAACACTGAATTCACATTGAGCCGCAATTGCGAGGCGATCCAGATTCCGAGCGGACAGAAAACCACAATCCCGTCCGGTACGCAGGGCGTAATCACGCAAAGCCTTGGAGGAAGCTACACCATTGCGACCTATCAAGGGCTCGCGCGCATCGCGGAAAAAGATCTCGATGCGCTGGGTCTGGAGAAGCCGCAGCCACAGACCGCTCAAAAGCCAGCGAGCACGACAAACGGTGCGGTTTCAGAAGACGATGTCTGGAACCAGCTTCGCCAATGCTACGACCCCGAAATCCCGGTAAACATTGTCGATCTTGGTCTCGTTTATGATTGCCGGTTGATCAAGAAAGATGACGGCGGCACGCGAGTAGAAGTAAAGATGACCTTGACGGCCCCGGGCTGCGGGATGGGGCCGGCAATCGCACACGATGCACAGAGTAAGATTCTATCCATCGACGGCGTGGATGAAGCCGATGTGCAGCTTGTGTGGGATCCGCCCTGGAATCAAAATATGATCAGCGAAGCAGGTCGGATGAAGCTCGGCATGATGTGAGTTCGTATTCCGCATGACGCGATGCACGCGATCTCGTCAGAGGAAACAGTCGAGGAGAAAACGCGCAATATTCTAAGGGAGATTTTCGCCGGCTGTTCGCTTGAGAAGATGGGCGTGCGCCTCTGGGACGGAACAATGTGGCCGGACGAGCGGCCACGTGATGCGACGCTCGTGCTAGGACATCCCGGCACGCTTGGACGAATGCTCTTGCCTGGGACGGAAGTCGGTTTGGCCGAAGCGTATTTGCACGACGACTTCGACGTCGAAGGTGATATCGAGGCGGCATTTGAAATCGGCGATTTCTTGCTCGGGCGCCTCGATGATTGGAAGAAAAAGCTAAAGCTCCGTGGTCTGCTGATTGCGCTTCCAGCATGGGACGGAAGATCGGCAATGCGACGTGCCGCGAGGCAACTGTTGCCACGAATTCATGGTAAACGTCACTCACCGGATCGTGATCGTCGCGCGCTCACGTTCCACTACGATGTTTCGAATGATTTTTACCGGCTCTGGCTGGATCGGCGAATGGTTTATTCGTGTGCGTATTTCCGCTCGCCGAGCGACAACCTCGACGCAGCTCAGGAGCAAAAGCTTGATTACATCTGCCGCAAATTGCGTCTCGGACCTGGGCAGCGTCTGCTGGACATTGGCTGTGGCTGGGGCGGCCTCGTCATTCACGCGGCAAAACATTTCGGCGCCCGCGCCGAGGGAATCACCTTAAGCGAGCCGCAGGCGGAATGGGCGCGCTCGCGGATCGCCGAAGCTGGATTGGAAAACATGGCGAAGATTAGTCTGCGCGACTACCGGCAGATCGCGATGACCCGCGAATTTTACGACGCGATTGTGAGCATTGGGATGGCAGAGCACGTCGGACGCGAGCGACTGCCGGATTACTTCGCAGCTGCGCATCGGGCGCTCAAGCCGGGCGGCGTTTTTCTTAATCAGGCAATCGCCGAAGATATCGTCGCGCGACCAGGCAACCGCGACGGCTCATTCATCGAGCAATATGTTTTTCCTGACGGCGATATTCCGCCCCTGCCCATCATGCTCCGTGCGGCGGAGTCATCAGGTTTTGAAATCCGGGATGTGGAAAATCTGCGCGAACATTATGCGCTCACGCTACGCCATTGGCTGCGCAGATTGGAAGCGCACCATGATGAAGCACTCCGCTTCGTCCATGAACCGATATATCGCGTATGGCGTCTCTATATTGCAGGCTCGGCTCACGGATTTCGAAGTGGCCACATAGCCGTTTACCAAACGCTGCTTGCAAAATTGGATCCGTCCGGCGAAATCAAGTTGCCTCTCACGCGCGACGATTGGTGCGCGCGAAATCGCTCTTGCTTTGATTGACACCGGCTTTCAAAGAGGGGTGCCAAACCAACGCTATCCTGCAAAGCCGGTGTTAATGAACGCCAAAGGGTGTGAATGAGAACTCAAAATAATTCTATTTTGTTGCAATTTGGCCCAAAAAAATTCGCGAGTTGACAGCGCGCAGTCGGATCCTATACTCGGCTTCCCCTCCGCTTCTATCACACAGAAAATTTTCCCCGGATAACCATCACCAAATGCCTTTGACTGAAATCATTTTAACCGAGAACGTTCGCGGCCTAGGCGCGGAAGCCGACGTAGTAAAGGTGCGGCGCGGTTACGCGCGCAATTATTTACTGCCGCGCGGCAAAGCGCACGAAGTTACGCCGGCAAGTCTGCGGCAGCTCGATACGCTGAAAGCAAAACGCGCCGAACGTGAAGCGCGGGAGCTGAATGAGGCCGAGGAATTGGCACGTCGAATCGGAAAAGCACGGATCATCTTCACGCTCGAAACGGGTGAGACCGGCAAAGCTTTCGGATCAGTCACCGCCCAGGACATCGTAAACCGGCTCAAAAATGAGCTCGGCACCGAGATTGATCGACACAAAATCATTCTGGAGCGCCCGATCAAAGATACGGGCGAGCACGAGGTCGCGATCAAGCTGCACCACGATGTGACCGCACAATTTGTTTTTCAGGTGAAATCTGCAGACGAGCCACGCGACCGCCGGGCGGAAGATGTGAGCGCTGCGGCCGGGGAACCTGAGAAGAGAAAACATCGATTTTTCAGAAGAAAAAAAGAAGAAAAAAAAGAAAACAAATAAATGCCGAGTTCTCAAGGCTCTCAGCCTGGGAGACCTCGTAAGACAGCGGGTAATGGCGCTGGCCGAGGTTCGGCGACCGAAAACGGCGAAAGAGTTTTTCCCAATTCGCCAACAGGTTCTGCGCAGGATATTCACCGCTCCCCGCCGCACAGCGTGGAAGCAGAGCAAGGCGTCCTCGGCTCGATGCTCATCTCACCGCGTGAAGCAATCGCGGAGTGCGTCGAGAAAATTAACGAAGAATACTTTTATGTCCCGGCGCACCAAACCATTTACAACGTCCTTGTTGATCTTTGGAACGCGGGGCAGGCGATCGATCTGATCACCTTCACGCAAGTTTTGCGTGACCGGAATTTGCTCGAGAGCGTGGGCGGCGCCGCATTCGTCACCAGCCTGTTCACATTCGTTCCAACGGCGGCGAATGTGCAGTACTACCTCGACATCGTTCGCGACAAATACATTCTCCGCGAAATCATCACTGCCGCTACAGAGAGTGTTCGGCGCGCCTACGAGGAACAGGACGAGGTGAACAATCTTCTCGACGAAGTAGAACAGAGAATCTTCGCCGTCGGCGAAGACCGTTTCAAAGGCGAGATGCTCTCGATGAAAGAGCAAGTTATGAGCACTCTTGAATCAATCGAGAAGCTCTTTGAAAACAAAGGCGCAATTACAGGAGTGTCGACCGGCTTTCGCGATCTCGACAAGCTGACAAGCGGTTTACACTCCTCAGAGATGATTGTGATCGCAGCTCGGCCGAGCATGGGGAAAACAGCGCTGGCAATGAACATCGCTGAGCATGCTGCCATCGAGGTGAAGCTTCCGGTGGCAATTTTCAGCTTAGAGATGAGCGCACAACAGCTTGTCCAGCGCATGCTTTGTTCACGAGCTCGCGTCAACCTAGCTAAAACGCGAGATGGATTTCTTGCGGAAGCCGACTTTCCAAAACTGACGCACGCAGCTTCGAAACTGGCCGAAGCGAAAATCTTCATCGATGACACGGCCGGTCTCACGATTCTCGAATTGCGCGCGAAGGCGCGTCGGCTTAAAGCGCAGCATGATGTGCGACTCATCATTGTGGATTACTTGCAGCTGCTAAGGTCGACATCTCGCCGTGCCCAGGACAATCGGCAGTTGGAAATCTCGGAAATTTCAGCGGGGCTAAAAGGTTTGGCTAAAGAACTAAAGATACCGATCATTGTTGTGGCGCAGTTGAATCGCAATCCGGAGATCCGAACAGGCAGCGGTAAAGGAGTTCCCCGGCTGGCGGATTTGCGAGAATCAGGTTCAATCGAGCAGGATGCGGATCTTGTCGGTTTGCTTGTTCGGGAGGAATATTACGCGGATTCAGATGAGGAAAGAACAGAGCTGGAAGGCAAGGCTGAACTAATTATTGCCAAACAGAGAAATGGTCCGATCGGCCAAGTCAAACTTACTTTCCTAAAGGACTTCACGCGTTTTGAAGATCGCGCGGAAGATGCGGCTGAGTCGGAGGAAGCTTTCTAGAGCGATTTCGCCGCGGCGATAACGTGTTGGGCGTCGATGCCGCGCTCTTTCATCACTTCAGGGCCGGGCGCACTCAGTCCAAATTCATGCAGCCCGACCACCTTGCCATCGAGACCGACATATTGGTACCAAATTTCAGTCACCCCGGCTTCGACTGCGACGCGACGGCGGCATGAATTTGGGAGAATCTCCTCGCGATACCCCGAAGATTCGCGATTGAAACGCTCGAAGCACGGCATCGAAACGACGCGCACGCCGTCGCCGAATTCTTTGGCTGCGGCAAGCGCATGCTGTAATTCGCTCCCACACGACATGATGATTAGATCGAGTTTGCCTTTCTCTTTTTGCGCGATGTAACCGCCGCGCGCGACTCCTTCGCGGCGCAATTTTGGATCGATATCGTTCAATATCGGAACGGTCTGGCGCGTGAGCGCAAGAAAGGTTGGCCCATCGGTTCGTTGCATCGCCGCGACAAATGCGCCGGCGGTTTCTTCCGGATCGGCCGGACGAATCACGTCGATGTTGGGCATCAAGCGAACCGAGCTCACCGTCTCCACCGGTTGATGCGTCGGACCGTCTTCGCCGACGCCGATCGAGTCGTGGGTAAAAATGTAGATATTGGGGAGCTTCGCCAGCGCGCCCAGCCGAATGGAAGCGCGGCAATAATCAGTGAAAACCGTAAACGTTGCGCCAGATGCGCGGAATAGGCCGTGATACGAGATGCCGTTGAGAATCGCGCACATTCCGTGCTCGCGAATGCCAAACCGCATGTTGCGGCCACCGGGATTGTCGCGCGTGAAATCGCCGCCGTCCTGGATGTAGTTCATTGTCGACCCATGCAGATCGGCGCTGCCGCTCATGAGCAGCGGCATTGCTTGCGCGATCGGTTGCAATACTTCGCCGCCGGCTTTTCGAGTAGCCAGTTTCGCGTCCGTCGGAAACTCGGGGATCTTGGACAAGAGATCGGTCGGCACTTCCCTCTCCATCCCGTCATCAAGCATTTTTGCCAGGCCAGGGTTCTTCTTGCGCCACTCGTTGTAAATTTTTTCCCAGCGCTCGTAATCAGCGAGGAGCTGCTTTTTGTGGCCCGCAAAGTAATCGTAAACCTCCTGCGAGACGAAATAATGCTCATCAGGCAATCCCAGCGCTTTGCGCGCTGCATCAACGTATTTCGCGCCCGCTTCTCCATGCGCCTTGTACGTCCCTTCGACTTCCGGGACGCCCTTGCCGATGAGCGTATGCGCGATGATGAATTGCGGTTTCCCGTTGTCACGTTCCTTGGCGATGTTCAACGCATCGAGAAACTGTTGCATGTCCTCGCCGTCGATTTCCTGAACGTCGAACCCGTAGGCTCGAAGGCGTTGGCCAGTGTCTTCGCTCTGGGTTGCTTTCGCCGGCGCATCGAGCGTGACGCCGTTGGAATCGTAAATCAGGATCAAATTATCGAGGCCCCAATGACCAGCGAGCGCACATGTCTCGGAAGCGACGCCTTCCTGCATGTCGCCGTCACTGCACAAACAGAAGACGTGATGATCAAAAATCGTGTGCTCACCGGTGTTGAAGCGGGCCGCCGCCATTTTCGAGGCCGCAGCAATGCCAACAGCATTGCCGACTCCCTGCCCAAGAGGTCCCGTGGTGCATTCCACTCCGGGCGTGTCGCCAGATTCAGGATGTCCCGGCGTTTTGGAATGCAACTGCCGGAACCGTTTGATTTCCGACATCGGCAAATCATAGCCGCTTATGTGCAGCCAGGCATAGAGAAACATGCTGCCGTGTCCGCCGGAGAGAACGAAATGGTCGCGATTGATCCAGCGCGGCTCGTCCGGATTGTATTTCAGCGCATAGCCGTAGAGCACCGCGCCGATTTCTGCGCAGCCGAGCGGAAGCCCGAGGTGTCCCGATTGCGACGCCTGCACGGCATCCATGCACAAACCGCGTGCTTCGTTCGCCGCCCGAGAGAGAATTTCGATATTTAGACTCATGGAAAAGAAGGAAGAATTTGAATTTTCGGATTAAATTGAAAGCACGAATTCTCTATATGGCGGAACATTCGACTTCGACAATGCATTTTCTATCGCTGAAGGGTTCCTGCGGCTGAATTCGAACTCCGAACTCCAAAGACCAATACGCTCGTGAATCCGCCATCACTTCTCCAGATTGTCGAGCGGCTTGAACGTCTCGCGGGCAAGTTGCCCTTCAGAATTCGAAAAGCGATCCTCAACGAGCTTACCCCACTCAAGCAACTATTCCTCCAGCAGCGCCCACCGCGTTTTCTTTTTGCCGGCTCATCTAAAATTCCCGTAGGGAAAACTGTCTGTGCGCTGTTTGGTCCGGCGGACCTCATCCAAACGGACGACGCCGCTGTCGGCGTTTACCGTTGGTTCGATGTCAGCTTCACTGAGCGCGGAACGATATCGATCCTCGACGCCCGAGGCGCTGATGGTTCGACTGCCATTCAGCTCCAAGACGAACTCAAATATCAACCTGCTGATATTATTTTTTTTCTCAGCGACGAGGGAATTACACAGGAACCCGGGAAACGTGACCTGGATGATTCAACCAAGAATTTTTCGTGGAACAAGACATCGGAGACCAGCACGAAGGTAATTCGGTTTATCATTCCGCGGGTGGGAGAGGTAGCCGGGCCCAATCAAACCAATCTCGCTATAGTTCGGCTGCGACCAGCGTCTCGATCAAATGCTGCTGGGCTCGAACCTTTTTTGGAGACGTTGCGATTGGTTGCCGCAGGTCCTGATCAACACTTGGAACTGCCTGATGCACAGGCCCAACGACTCATGTCGATCCTGGCGCGAGAGTTGCCGAACGAAGCGCGAATGGAAATGATCAGGATATCGCGAAATCGCGAAGCCCAGCACGAAGTCGCGCAGCTTTTGGTGAAATCCACGACTGCGATCTGTGCAGCGATCGGCGCACAACCAATCCCGCTCGCCGATCTGCCGATCTTAACAAGTTTGCAGCTCACGATGATTTCCGGAATCATGTATGTAAGCGGGCGTGAACGCAGCTTGCGCGCCGCGACGGAATTCATCGGCGCTCTTGGTGCGAACGTCGGCGCAGCGATGTTTCTGCGTGAAGGCACTCGCGCGCTCCTGAAATTCTTTCCCGGTTGGGGAAATGTCGTCTGCGGACTGGTGGCGGGATCAGGAACGTACGCGATTGGCCGTGCCGCGACCGTATTTTTTATTGACGGCGTTTCGTTAAAGGATGCGCGTCGAACGTATCTGACCAGTCGCAAAAAGCGGGCGCGTCTTGCTCTGCCGGGCGCGGAGTCGGCAAACAAAGCGCGCTCTCGTGAGAAATAGTCCCTGCGTCTTCTGGTTTTGGAGTAGGTATTGAATAACTTGTGAATAAGCTTCCGCCTACCGCCGTATTTTGTTCACAGGATTTTGTGAACAAAAGCGCGAATTTCTGTGCTCTCCAGAGCGGTTTGACGATCTTTGTATGAAGCTCTCAGAGATCAGGGCAACGCTCCGAGAAATACAGGTTTTACCGGTCAAGACTCTCGGACAAAATTTTCTGCACGACCAAAATCTTGCACGCTGGATTGTCAATCAAGCGGAGTTAACTGCGGACGATTATGTGGTAGAGATCGGACCTGGGCTAGGTGCGCTAACCAAGCTGATGCTTGAGAAAGGCGCGCGAGTTCTGGCGATCGAGAAGGACACGCGCCTTGCTAATTTTTTGCGCGAACGCCTCGGTCATCCACGACTCGAAGTGATGAACACGGACGCGCTGAAGTTCGATGGGCGTGTTCTCTTTTCGCATCGTCGGGTGAAACTACTCGGTAACCTTCCCTACAACGTCTCAAGTGCGTTGCTTTTGAAGTTCCTTACGTATCCGAGTCCCATCTCACTGTGGTTGTGCATGTTACAAAATGAGATGGCACTACGCCTGTCAGCTATGCCGTCCACGCATGATTACGGCCTTCTAACGTTGCGCGTGCAGTTGCAGCATTGCGTGCAATATCTGCGTACAATTCCAGCAACAGTTTTCTTTCCAAAACCCGATGTCGATTCCGCGCTGGTGCGAATCTTGCCTCGCGATCCGTTTGAGTTACCTGCGCGCGATGATGAGCTGCTTGCGAAATTGATTCGATACGGCTTTTCTCAGAGAAGAAAACAGTTAAGAAAATTGCTCCGGGTGCATGTTACGAATTGGCATCGTGCCGCTTCGACTCTAGGCTTCGATCCCAAAGCTCGAGCGGAAGAGCTCTCGCTGCTTCAATGGATTGGTTTGGCGAATTATGTCGCGCCACCTGTGTACTCAGAGACAACAGCGATGAAAAATGAACTCTTCCCAATTGTCGATAAGAACGATCGAATTTTACGATATGCTCAGCGTTCCGATGTGCATGGGAATAACTTGCGCCATCGTGCCGTCCACATCCTGATTTTCAGCCAAGCAGATGAAGTTTATTTACAGCAACGTTCGCGTGGGAAAGATCGACATCCTCTGAAGTGGGACTCGAGCGCTGCTGGCCATGTAGGGGCCCGGGAAAGCTATGACGAAGCGGCGCGACGCGAGTTGAAAGAGGAGTTAGGCGTAAACGTTCCTCTTAAAGGGATTTCAAAGCTTCCTGCCTCAGAACGCACTGACCAGGAGTTTATCTGGCTTTATGGAGGAGAGATTCGCGGCAATCCTACGCCGAACCGAAGTGAAATTGAGACCGGTGCTTTTTTTCCTCCGGCTGTTGTCGACGGTTGGGTCACGACGCGACCGGAAGATTTCGCGCCCGGGTTCTTAGAATGCTGGAAGGTCTATCGCAAAAATAAGCCCGCTAACTGCGATACCTTCACTTGAAACCAACAAATCTCCGCTGCGGCAAACGGCGGATGACCTCGCGCTTGAATTTCCGCGCGGCACGTCTTGCTGCCTCCTTTCCTCCGTAGATGCTGTCGCTAAACATCTTTGTCACGACTTCACTGCCGCGAAGAAAATGGACCTGAAAGCCATGCGTTTGCTTCTTCGCACGAGCTTTCGTGTCGATGCGGCGGATGTTCGCTTCCGACTCAGGGTTAGAGCGCCTTCGCATGAGAATGAGTTAACGAGAACCTAACTAAACAATCCCAGGAATCAATGAGTCGACGACGAGGAACTCCCGACGCGTAACGTTTCTGGAGAAGGCAGGTGCCAGGGACCCCATTTTGTTTCGTATTCGATAGCGGGCAATAGTGCATAACAAGGATGGCGCCTGGCTCGCAACCATGTGATCAACTTCACGAGATCTGGCTTTGCCATCGTCGTACAGCCCGTGGTCGGCCGATTAACACCGCGCCGAATATGAAAAAAAATCGCGCTGCCTGCGCCGGGTATCGGCGGATCGGAGTTGTGTCGGATCTCGATGAGCCAATGATACGCAAAATCACCCGAGCGCATTTTTTCGTGCGTGTAATTGTCCGGAGGATTCTTGGGATCAATTACAATATGGCGATTGTAATTCGGCGACCGCGGGTCATCGCTCCACACGTCTGCTTCGGTTACTTGGTGATACGGGTAGTCGGCTCCGGGAGGCAACTTTGAGTCGTATCCGAAAATCTCGCCGATTTCAAAAACTCCCGAGGGCGCTCGTCCGTCGCGTTCTTGCTTTCGGAGTCCCGGCTCGTTCTGTCCAGCGCGGCCCGTTCCCCAAGCAACTCCATTCTTGCCAAACAGGACCGGGAAAGGTCCAGCCACGAGCGTCCAATCCCCGTTGCCCGATCGCTCAAATAAACGCAGCTCTCCGCGGATTGAATTCCACGTCGGTGCGATGCCGAAGATGAGTTGGGTACAATCCTCCGGAACTCCATCGCCGTATGCGATAGTTCCAAGCAGCATCAGCGAGCTGATCGATAGGTAGCAAAAGATTGACATAAGCATTCCCCAGATCAGATGCGCGTTCAGTTGATCCCGGCAGTTTCTACTGCAGCCGTGTCTGCAGGAAGATATTTCGCACCAATGAGCCAAGCCAGGCCGGAGAGGAAAATTATTCCGGACACAAACAGGAACGCTACATGCATGCTCGTATGACCGCCGATGTAACCAAGCAGCCAGAATGCTTGCACGTCGCCTAATGCGTGGATGACGAAAATGTTTAGGGCAAATGCCGTGGCGCGCACGGCTGGCAGCGAGACGTTAGCCAGCGCCGTGTTTGAGGGACCTGTGTTCAAGAACAAGAAAAAGATCGCGAAGAACATCGCGATCCATGCCGCGGGAAACGGAATGTAAAGGGTCGCAATGAAAATTGGACATGCGATTAGCATGCCGATTCCCGAGACCCAGAAATAGGAACCAGCGAAACGCGAACGCAACTTATCCGCAACGATGCCGCCCAGAAGCGTCGAGGTCAAACCAGCGACTACAGTGATTAGTCCGAAGATCGTTCTGCTCAAGGCCGGGCTTTGATTTCGATAAGCGAGGTAAGCCGATACCCAGTACCCCAACCCACCAGTTACAAAAGTCATTAATGTTTGCGCGATGCAATTGATGAGATAAGAGCGTGTGCGGAAGAGTCTCAGGTAATCCCTAAGGCTGCGACGCGGCGATTCTTGCACCAGGTGATGTGCGGTAACGCGCGGATCGCGTTGCCAGAAACACAGCAGGCCCAGCAGCAAACCCGGCGGCGCCACGAGATAGAATGCCCAGCGCCAGCCGAGGTGAGCACCGATCAAGCCACCGATGACATAGCCCAGCGCGCTGCCGACTGGAATGGCCGCGCAAAAAATCGCCATGACCCGGCCGCGAGTTTCAATCGGGAAAAGATCGGATAAGATTGTCGGTGCAGCCGGGCCGTAGCCGCCTTCGCCAATTCCAACGCAAATTCGAGTCGCAAACAGAACAGCGAACGTTGCCGCCAAACCGGAGCCGCCGCTGGCCACGCTCCACAAGATCACAGCAGAACCGACGATCATCCATCGCGAGAACCGATCGGCGAGCAAGCCGAGAATCGGTGCGCTGATCATGTAAGTTACGAAAAACGCGTCACCGAGCAGACCGGTCTTCGTCATGGCGTTTACGTCGCCAGTTGCGAAAAAACTCGCGCGAATATCAGGCTCGAGCGCGGCCAGAATTTGCCGATCGATGTAATTAAGCAAATTGATCCCGAGCAGAAGCAACAGCGCACCGTTCGCGCCGCTAATGGATTTCTTCATGCCACCTTCCACCGCCAGTTGCCGATTGCAGATGGCCACGCGTTAATTGTAAATGATAAACGATGGCTTCCATGTCCGCCGCTGAACGCGCGCTCTATTTCTTCGGCCGCGCGCTGGTGCGTTGCTTTTATCGGGTCACTGCGCTGGGAATCAACAATCTGCCGGAAGGCGGATTTCTTCTTTTGCCCAACCACATTAGCTGGGTTGATGCCATCGTCTTGCAACTCACTTGCCCGCGTCCAATTCGGTACATCATCGACGAGGAATTTTATCGCAAGCCTCTCCTGCATCCGTTTTTGCGGCTGGTGCAATGCATCCCGATCGATACGCGGCATTCGCATTCCGCCATTCGCGCCGCGACGGAAAAAATCGCCGAGGGTGAGATCGTCTGTCTTTTTCCCGAAGGCCAGCTTGAACGCACCGGAACGTTATTGCGGCTGCGGCGTGGTTACGAGTTAATTGCACGCCACGTCAATGCGACGGTCGTCCCGGTCTGGCTCGACCAGCTCTGGGGCTCAATTTTCTCATTCCAAGGCGGAAAATTTTTCACGAAGTTCCCGAAGCGCATCCCGTATCCTGTTACAATTGCGTTCGGTAAGCCGCTCGAAGCGAATGCTGCCGATATCGCGACCGTGCGCGAAGAGTTGCTCAAGCTCGGCGAATTTTGTTTCAGCCGGCGGCCATCGTTAGATCGACATCTTGCTGAGCTGTGCATTCTCGGATTGAAGAAAAGACCCTTCGCGACTGCCGTCGTCGATGGACTCGATCACAGCCTCTTGACCCGGTCGAAATTGCTCGGCGCCGCCGCGGCATTGAGCCGTTATCTTCGAAAGGAATTTCCCGGCGAGCGAATTGCCATTGTCCTGCCTGCGAGCAAAGGATCGATGCTGGCGAATCTGGCAGTGACACTGGCAGACAAAGTTCCAGTCAATCTTAATTTTACAATCGGACGAGCGGCCAATGAATCTTGCTGCAGGCGCGCCAATTTGCGGGTCGCAATTTCGGCCACGCAATTCATGGAACGCCTCAAAGGTTTTCCGTGGCCGGAACGGGTTCTCAAGCTGGACGAACTGATGCCGCGAATGAAACGCCAAATCATTTTATGGTGGATCATGTCGATCCTCGTTCCGGCGCGTTTGCTTTGGTGGCTTTTGCAAATTCCAAAAGCAGGCGGTCACATAGAAGCGCTCTTGCTTTTTACGAGTGGAAGCACCGGCGACCCAAAAGGAGTCGTGATGAGCCACCGCAACATTGTCGGAAACGTCTCGCAGTTCCGACAGTTGCTCGACGCGAAGAAAGAGGACGCCATTCTCGCATCCCTGCCGTTTTTCCACACGTTCGGATCGACCGTCACGCTTTGGTATCCGCTTATCGAAGGCGTGCCCATTGTTACTTATCCAAATCCGTTGGAAGCAACAAAGAATGCAGCGTTGATCGAACGACATAAACTGACGCTTCTGCTGGCGACACCCACTTTTTTGCGCGGTTATTTGCGAAAAGTCGACCCGGACAAGCTCCGCAGTTTGCGTCTCGTCATCACCGGCGCGGAAAAGCTTCCCCTCGATCTCGCGAAAAATTTCGAGGAACGCTTCAACCAGAGAGTGTTTGAAGGCTACGGGCTCACCGAAACTTCGCCGGTTGTGAGCGTAAATCTACCCGAGCCGCGACCGACCAAGCAGGGCGAACAGGTACAACCGTCGAGTCGTTTGGGTTCCGTGGGAAAAATGGCCCCCGGAATCGCCGCGGAAATTCGCGAACCAGAGACGAACCGCAAACTTTCGTTGCACGAAAGCGGAATGCTTTGGCTCCGTGGAGTAAACATATTTGAAGGTTATCTGCGCGATCCAGAACGCACAGCCGATGTGCTTCAAGATGGCTGGCTCAAAACCGGCGACCTCGGCCGGTTCGATGAGGACGGATTTCTTTACATCGAAGGACGTCTCTCTCGCTTCTCAAAAATCGGCGGGGAAATGGTGCCACACGAAGTGATCGAACATAAGATCGTCGACTTGCTCGATCTCTCCGGAAAAGATGAACGCATGGTCGCCATTGTGGGAGTGCAAGACAAAGCCAAAGGCGAAGCGCTCGTGCTGCTCAGTGCGGTAGATGTCGATCTTGCCCAGTTGCGCAAAAAACTTCATGATGCCGGTGTGCCAAACTTGTGGATTCCCAAACACGTCCAGCGCGTCGGGACAATTCCCGTTCTTGCTTCAGGCAAACTCGATCTAAAGAGGTGCAAGGAACTCGCTTTGGAATAATAGCATTCGTGGCAGCGTCGCTTGCGTTGGCTCTTCCCGCGCAGTCGCGACTTCACGAGATGCTGGCTAATGCTACTCGTCCATCGCCAGATGATAGATGGAAAGTAAACTGGCGCTGCGACGAGAGGTCGGAGCGCGGGCCGTGCATCATTACTCTTTCTCGTGAATCAGACGGGCAAGTTTTTTTCCGCCATTCACCTTTACCCCGCTATATCAAGGCGGTCTGGAATCGCAATTCTACAAAATGTCTCCTGCTTGATGCTCCGGATAATGCAAACACGTTTCTTTGGCTCCTTCGGATTCGAAATCAGCAGACGACGGTAGAAAAACTGGATTATGAAGCTATCAGCACAGAAATCGAGCGCGCGAAACCGGAAACTCGTAGAAGGAACCGCACATGACAGGATCCGGTGTCGAGAAAATGACCTGCGACTCGGTCTCGGACCTTCGCCTACATATCACGTGCAACAACATTTCTGAGGTTGTCCGCGTCGAAACTTCAACGCCGAACCAACCTCGAATAACGGTGCTTTCTTAGCGCCCCCCGAGGGAGATCAACTCATTCGATGCGCTCGCTGTTTCATTCAGCTGCTAATTATATTGCCGCGATCTCGATGAAGTTGCTGTTTGGATGCGTTGCGCGCGTCCACGTTGTGCGGGGTAAAAATGCAAATCACAACGGTGGATTTTTGCTGGCGGCAAATCACATCAGCCACTTCGATCCGTTTATTATTTCGTCGGTGGTGCCGCGCAAGATCGATTGGATGGCAATGGCGGAATTCTTTCCCCTTCCGTTGCTGGGATTTCTCTTGCGCGCTGTTGATGCGTTTCCGGCGGATCGAAATCGTGCCGATCGCGCGACTATCCGCAGCGCGATTGAGCGGCTGAAGAACGGGCGGATCGTTGGTCTCTTCCCAGAAGGCGGCATCCGTAACGGCGCGCGCTCGTTGCTGGAAGGCGCGCCCCTCCGACCGGGCCCATCAACACTTGCCCATATCGCCGGAGTTCCAATCCTGCCGTGCGTGATCGTCGGCAGCGATCGTCTCTACTCAAAGGAACGCTGGTTGCCACTGCGGCGCACGCCCATTTGGATCGCCTTCGGCAATCCGATCAAACATTTTCCCGATCTGGAAAAATCTACCGCGCGCGCATGCATCGAGCGCGAATTGGCCGCCGCGTTCAAACTTCTGTACGCTGAGTTGCACGAAAAGTTTTCGCTCACACCGGACGATCTTCCACATCCACCAAGAGAGCGAATGCTTAAGAAATCGCGCCATATCGTCAACCACGCCTCTGTTCCGCTTCGTGATCTTCCCGTCCTTCGTAGTGAAGCCGAACGACACGTGATGCAGCGTTTTGCCGCGAGCGGTGTCGATTTACTTATGTGCGCGTCGATAAATCTGCTTCAGTCGCGTCATCATCTGCACGCGCGCAGTCGTGGGGAAATGGAGCACTACGTGACAGCGTGCGAGAAGCTCACCGCCGAGAATTTTTATGCGGTGCCAAATGACGCTGAAATTGCCGCTCCAGTCGGCGAAAGGCCTGGGGTCACAATCACATGGCCCAGCCCAATCAATACAAATTTTCCCGCTAACAATACCGCACGTGCCGATTTTTTCCCATGCGCGCGAGGCTGGGAAGCACCGACAGTCCTCATGTTGCACGCGCTCATGTCGGCAAGCCACATCGGGTATCGTCGTTATGCTGCGCGCTTTAACGAACTCGGTTGGAATGCATGCTTCGTGCACCTCCCGTATCACTATTCACGTGTCCCGCGCGGCTACTGGAATGGCGAGCTCGCGGTCACTGCCGATCTCATCCGCAACGCGGAAGGGTTGCGTCAGGGGGTAATCGAGTTGCGGCAACTGATGGCAATATTGCGCGAACGCGGCTGCCAACAGTTCGGCGTGCTCGGCACCAGTTATGGCGGATGGATCGGCGCGCTTCTCGCCACGGTTGAGCGGGATTTTCGTTTCGTCGCGTTAATGGCGCCGATCGTAAACGTTGAGCACGCGATCTGGGAGAGCCCAGCGGCCCGTTTCATGCGGCGCGAACTGCGTCGGGCAAATATCGATCCATCTCTCGTCGCGCGGCATTTTCATTTAAGCTCACCGATGCACAATCAACCGCTATGCGATCCTGTTCGGGTTCTGTTCGTCGCAGGCGAATTCGATTTAATCGCGCGACCCGAACATATCGAGGCGATCCAGCAAAAATGGCGCGGATCGGAATTGCTGCGAGTCCGCCAGGGCCATTTCGGCTACCGCATGATTCGCGAGACAATTGCGCAACTAGAAGAGCGCAGATTGTAATGTCGATCTTGTGCTTAGCTTCGAGACTCCGACGGAGGCGACCTGATTTCAAGAAACTCCAAACTTGGTCCAAGATCGCTAAACGCGGCTTCCGCAAGAACATTGTGGCCTTCGGCAGAGGCATGCCAGCCGTCGATTGCGTGAAGCAATTCGACGCGGCTCAGATCGGCTGTCGCTAAGGCATCCGAATATCGCACCTGCAACTTCACGTCTCCCCCAAATTCGTGATTCAACTCGCTCACCATTGCGCGCAATTCCTCATTCACCATCAGTGCAAGACGAATCAGATTGGGGCGGTAGATTGGCCGGAAAGAAGTGAAATATTTGTAAGTGGTTTCCAGATGCGGATAACGGGCCGCGTCTTGCGCTCGCAGGCGCTCTGCGATTTCGCGCCCTTTGAAGTACGCCTCGAAATTCACGAGACCATAGACCACGATTGCAACACGGTGAGGCTGCATGCGCGCGCATGAAATCAGCCGCCGCATCTGTCGTGCAAAATTTTCCCGAAGATGCCGGCTTTGTCGCTGCAAACGACTCTCCGGCTGCTCCAGTTCGCTGGGCGGACTTCGCCACGCCCAATCGATGTTGTTGTGTCCGATCGAGATCAGAATTAAGTCGGGAAATCGCTTCGCCTTCAGTAAGTGGCTAATTTGTCCGGAGAAATTGCGCGTCCGAAGAATTCTTCGAAAAAAATTCTGCCGCTCTTCTCCGTGATCGACGAGCGCGCCGATGCCGGCGTATTCCATAGCAACAAACGGGGTGAAGTCCTCCAGCCTCTTCGAGACGCTTCGAATGCTCGCGGGCGATGGATTGGTGTCGAGAAACCAGTTATTACCACGACAAGTGCGCGCGCGCCAAAACGTGCTCAGGAGCGAGGAGATATAAACGTTCGTGCAAACGCTGTCGCCGATCATGGCAACGTGCGGCAGCCGCGCGACCAACTCAGCCCAAGTAATTTCCCGATCCCGATAAGCCAGGTAATCAGGATGAAAACGCGACGCTGGTTGGGCTATCCGTTGTAAGAAATTCGCACTGATCACTGGAACAGACTTCTTCACGGGCAGCCGCCTTGTTTGTCATTGTCGACTTTAATCCAACCAATCCATCGCCCCGAGCAAACGGCGAAACTCTGTGTCGTCAATCGAGAGAGCGGGCAACCATTCACCGATTGGTTCACGTCTCCACCATGCTTTGTCGCGCAACGGTGCGAACTGGTAACGATAAAGGCGTGCGCGAATATACCTAGGCGGCGTGCTTGGAAACGGACTATTGGCGAGGAGGGAGAGCGTACCGGGATCATTGTGGAGGAGTTTCCAGACGAAATGCAGTGTCCAAGGGTATTCGGCCGGTGACGCCATGGCTGCGAACCAGATTTGCCAGTCGATCCGCGGTTGATACGGCGCGACGAACGGCGGGCGACGGTTTGGATCACCCGGCTTTGCTTTAAACTCATATTCCTTCCAATTGGTGTCCCCCGTGATCAATGCGTCATTCGTTCCTTCAAAAATAATTTCGGGACGTTCGCGGCCGACGGTGCCAAATGCGCCGTACGTATTTACGAGATCAAGCGGATCATAGGAGTAATTCATCAGTTGCCGCCCGGACACCAGGTTGAGGACCGGCGCAATGCTCAGATAGACAACCAGGATCGACAATGCGATCGCGACCGTGTTGTTGATGCGCGACGGTTCCGATTCCTGCGCAGCCTTCTCCGCGCACTTCACCAGCGCCTTCGGCAAAAGGCGGCGAAGGAACGTGTCGTCGAAGCAGGCGAGGAACGGAATGATGGTGACGTAGTTCAAAAACGATAGGTTGCCGCTAATGATCAGAACCATTTGAAAACTGACCAACAAGATCCCTGCGATGTGCCGCGCAGTGCGCGGGCCGAACGAGAACCACGGCACGATCAATTCGACGAAATGGTTCCAGGCCACTCCGAATTTGTGAAACCAAGCCGGCGCGAAATGCAGATAGCGACTGATAGGATTCGGGATGGGCTGTGTTTCGTAATGATAGTAAAGACAAGTTAGATCGCGCCAGCAAGTGTCGCCGCGCAGTTTGATTAGACCCGCGCCAATCATGATCCGAAAACCGAGCCAGCGAAAAAGCCAGAAAACGAAGATTGGCGGCCGGCATTTGGGAAACGGGCGGCCGTCGAGCAAAGGACACAGAAAGATCGACAAAAACCCGGTTTCCAGCAGTTGGATCTCCCAACCGTACCCATACCAGATTTGCCCGATGTGGACGATCGACATGTACATCGCCCAGAGAACCGTGAGAATGATCGCATTCGCGTAACCCCCGAGAACAATCAGCGACAAACCCAATCCAATCCAGGCGAAGATCGACAGTGCGTTGTCCGAGATGCCGAACCAGAACAGCGTCGGGATATTGAACATTCCGGCCATTCGCGAGCCAAGCTGCGTTTGGATGCTGGTAAGAAAATGATTCGCCGGAGTTAATCCGTGCTCGCCGATGAGCGGCACCAACTGCTGCGCTGCTATCAAAAATGCGATTGCATAAACAGAACCGAGCAGCCGCAGAATGATGAAGCGCGTCAGCCAATAAGAATTCCCGCGCGCGAAAAGCTCTTCGAAGAAATCACCCATCGATGGCCGCTTCAGACAGGATTAACAGGATTTCTCACAGGTTTGAAGGAAAACTAGCCCTGATAAACCAAACAATGTCATGAATCCTGTCTAAAGACGTTTTGCTGGCTCGCCCTGTCGGCATTAATCAAATTGCCGTTATCTGACGGCCTACAATCTAGAATCTGAAATCGAAAATCCAAAATGGAATACCAGGGGGGAGAATCGAACTCCCGACCAAGGGCTTATGAGTCCCCTGCTCTACCGCTGAGCTACCCTGGCATCAAATTGCGGCGAAAAGATTCAATGCCGCGTCGGGACATGTCAACGGATTCCAACCTACTGTTTCGTCTTCGAAATGTACGGGGCAAGGTCTTTTTCACGGCCAGGGAGCGCGGCCATGAAGCACACTCCGTTGTGCTCTGTGACCGCGGCAACCCAGCCTTCTTGATGAACGTACCGCCAGCCGGGAAACCTCAACACTGCGCCCGTCTTGACATCCCTCTCCGCTGGAAAAAGAAAGAACTGGATGCGTTTCTCGGCCACCCAGATTTGGGCGACGCGTTGCGACTGATCGTCTTCGAAAACGCGGCAGCCGATTGTCCGAAAATCCGCGAACTCGGCCGGCACGTCGTAATGTTCCAGCCCATGTTTCATGAAAAACAAATCACTCAAGGTCCCAGCATCAGCACTCACCGGATCGAGGAGAACCGATCGTGTCGAGGCGGCAATCGTCAATAATTTCCGTGCGGTTGCCGATCCCGGAAAATCATTCAGTCGTGCAACGAACTGGAAGACCAGCACCCCGGCGATTACCACAAGAGCGATCCCGATCGCGAGGACGGCTGGGTTGCGCACAGTTTTTTTCCACGTCCATTTGGAAGGCGAGACTAAGTCTTTGGCGGAAAACCATTCGGCAATATCTGGCGGAATGGGAATGCTGCGAACTAGGCCGGCCACCGCTTGATCGAAGCTCTGTTGATTTGCAAATTCATCGGAGGTGCGTGCACGGAAAACCGCCGAGCGCATGGATCGGTCGCGCATCTGTTCCTCGGTGATCGGCGCGCAGTTAGCAAGAGCCCGTATCCTGCGGGATAAGTGCGGCGTTTTCATACGTTCGGCTTTTTAGGAAGCATGGCATCCAGCCAGGCTTGAAATTGTCGCCGTCCCACCGCCAGCAGCCGTGAAAGCTCGCTTAGCTTGAGTTCCGCCAAATCGAGAATTTCTCGGTAATCGAACTCATCGAGATAAAAAAGTGTAAGGGCAGTCCGCTGAGGGTCCGGCGCGCTTGAGATCCAAATCGCCAGCTGAGCGGGCTCAAGCTGCTCAATTTGCGATGGAGCTTCCGGAACTATGTCATGCTCGTCGATTTCTAGAGGCTCGGCCTGCAAGTCAGTTTCGCTTGCTTCCAAGCAACGCCAGCGCGCATCGCGGAAAAGCCAAAATGGCTCCTTGGGCAGTTCCCCATGAGCGGCACGCAAGGCCGCCTCGCGCAAAGTTGTCTGAAAGATTTCCTGTGCTTTGCGCGCGTCGCCCAGCATCAAAAAACAAAAGCGATAAAGTTGCTGTAAATTTTGTTGCGGACCGGACACGCGGATTTTTCAAAACCCGAACGTTACGCGCCTGGGCACCGCCGACAAGGGAGGATTCGCGCTGACGGCGAACAAGGCGGCAGCAGCGATGTCCGTATTAAGCGAAGCTTTTCAAACGCTGCGCTACCTCCTCAGCGTTCTGCCGACTATTGAAAGCAGAAATGCGAAAGTACCCTTCTCCCTGTGCGCCAAAACCGCTGCCGGGCGTGATGACCACGCTTAAGTCGCGCAGCATGCGATCGAACATTTGCCAGCTCGTCAGGCCATCCCGCGTTTTCACCCAGATGTAAGGGGCATCTACTCCGCCGAAAACCATCATGCCGGTTTTTGCCACAGCTTCGCTGAGAATTCTTGCATTCCCCCTGTAATGGTCAATGAGAGCGCGAACCTGCTCTCGGCCGTGTGATGTGTAAAGAGCCTCCGCACCACGTTGCACGGGATAACTCACGCTGTTCGCCTTTGTACTCCAGCGCCGATGCCAAAGTTGGTGGAGAGGCATTCGTCGCCCGCTCTCTGTTCGCGCGAGTAACGAATTTGGCATGACAGTAAATCCGCAGCGTACCCCGGTGAAACCGCCGTTCTTGGAAAAACTGCGTAATTCCACTGCGCACTCGCGCGCGCCAGGAATCTCGAAAATCGAATGCGGAATATTCGGCTGCGCAATATACGCTTCATAAGCAGCGTCAAAAACCAGCAATGCCTCGTGTTCCTGCGCGTACTCGACCCACCGTGAAAGTTGTTCGCGAGATGCAACCGCTCCGGTAGGGTTATTGGGAAAACAAAGATAAACAAGATCGACATGTTCTTTTGGCGGTTCGGGAACAAATCCGTTCTTGATGGTGCACGGCAAATAAAGAATGCCTTCGTAGCTGCCATCTCCTTTCGCCCGGCCGCTGTGGCCCGCCATCACGTTCGTGTCGACATAGACCGGATAGACCGGATCGGGGACCGCGACTTTGTTTTGGTCCCCAAGAACATCGAGAATATATCCGCAATCACATTTCGATCCGTCAGAGACAAAGATCTCATCATCCGCGATCTCGACGTTGCGGTCCCGATAATCGTTTTGCGCAATTGTCGATCTTAGAAATTCGTAACCTTGCTCGGGACCGTACCCGCGAAAGGTTTCGCGTTTTCCCAGCTCATCGACCGCATGCTTCATCGCTTTGACAGCGGCGCGCGGCAGCGGCTCGGTTACGTCACCAATGCCGCAACGGATCAATCTTTTCGCCGCGTTCGGATTCGCCTCGCAAAATTCGCGGACGCGACGCGCGATTTCCGGAAAAAGATACCCAGCTTGAAGCTTGAGATAATTTTCGTTTAGATACGCCATTTTCCTCTGTAGCGGCGGTCTGTGGCCGCCGAACCAGGTACAAGTTTACCGGTGGTCACAGACCGCCGCTACAGTAAGAAGCTATGATCGAGCGCTAGCTATAATTTTTGGCGACCGCGTCCCAGTTCACCACGTTCCACCAAGCCTTTATGTAGTCAGGCCGACGGTTCTGGTACTTCAGATAATACGCATGCTCCCAAACATCGACGCCAAGGACTGGCTTGTTGCCATCCATGAGCGGGCTGTCCTGATTCGGCGTGGAAATGATTTCGAGCTTTCCACTCTTGTTCTTGATGAGCCACGCCCAGCCGCTGCCGAAACGGCCCACCCCGGCGGCTGCAAATTTCTCTTTGAAGTCGTCGAAGCTGCCGAAGGCGGATTTGATGTCATCGGCAAGCTTGCCTTTCGGCTCGCCGCCTGCGTTCGGACCCATGATCTTCCAGAAGAAGGAATGGTTGGCGTGTCCACCGCCGTTATTTCGCACCACAGTGCGAATATCTTCCGGAACAGCGCTTAAATTACTGATCAAATCTTCGACCGATTTATTTTCCAGATCGGCTTTGCCTTTGATCGCGTTATTGACGTTGGTGATGTAGGCCTGATGATGCTTAGTGTGATGAATCTCCATCGTTCGTGCATCAATATGCGGCTCCAGAGCATCGTAAGCGTAGGGTAATTTTGGTAATTCGTAAGCCATAGATAGTACTCTTAGATCGGATTAAACCCAAGAACAGGACTTATTTTTCCGTGCCTGGCGCGCCCGGCGGTCGCGCCCTACCGGTCGCAGGGATAAAAACTCGGGCGATGTCCGAGACCACTGCGATAATTCACATATGTCGCAAGCGCGAGCAGCGGAAAATTCTGGCGATACATGTCGTATTTCAAATAGAACGTGCGCGGAAATCCGGTCCCGGTAATTTGATCTTCATCCCATGAGCCATCGGGTTTTTGCGAGCCAACCAGGAAACGTAGACCTCGCTGAATACTCCGTCGGTCGAGATCGCCGCACGCGCAAATACCCATGATTGCCCACGCTGTTTGTGATGCGGTGCTCTCGCCAATGCCTTTGGTTGACGGATTTTCGTAAGTGCCGCAGGTCTCACCCCAGCCGCCGTCGTTGTTTTGACAGCTCTCCAGCCAGTCGCGGCCGCGCAATATCCAGTCCTGCGTCATATCCTGGCCGATCGCGCGCAGGCCCCGCAGCACTTGCCAGGTGCCATAAATGTAATTGACGCCCCAGCGACCATACCACGACCCGTCATGGTCTTGCGTATCGATCAAGTATCGGATTGCGTCGCGGACACTCCTGGCGCCGGAATCAAAACCAATGTACCCCAGCAGCTCGAGCGTGCGCGCAGTCAGGTCGCTGCAGGTTGGATCGAGAATTGCATTGTGATCGGCGAACGGCATGTCTTCGAGCCACGGTGTCGTCACGTTTTTGTCAAACGCAGCCCAGCCGCCATCTTTACATTGGAAGCTCATTTGCCAGTCGAGTGCACGGTGAAAGACTTCATCGAGTGATCGTCGATCTTTCGGCTGTACAAGCCGCAACGCCATCAGCACCATAGCCGTGTCGTCAGTGTCGGGATAATAAATATTATTGTACTCGAATGCCCACCCGCTCGCCTTGGGGTGCGAATTATTTACTGCCCAATCACCGCGGATTTGCACCTCCTTATTAACGAGCCATTCGGCGGCTTTTTGCAGCGCGGGGTGTTCTGCGGAAACACCAGATTCTGCCAGCGAGATAATATTGATTGCAGTGTCCCAGACAGGCGAGAGACAGGGTTGTATACGAAAATCCTCGGGATCGTCTATGAACAGCCCGGCAAAATCTTTTTCGGCCTTGGCGTAAATCGGATTCGTTTTCGAATAGCCCAGCGCACGCAACGCGATCAAACAATTCAGCATCGCCGGAAACACCGCCGCGAGGCCATCGCTGCCCTCACCAATGCGCTCGAGCATCCAGCGCTCGGCTTCTTCGAGCGCACGTCGCCGCAGCGGGCGAATCCGAAGCGGCTGCAGAAACTTCAAAACATCGTCGAGTCGCAGAAAGAAATTGCGCCACGTCCAGAAGGATTCACTGCGGGGCAGACGCAAATCGCTTTGCTCGGTACCGAGCGGGTAGAGTTCATGCAATTGCTTTTCGCCAGGTAAAATGCGAGTGGGCTTGAAATGGCTGATGATCGCCAGCGGCATGAGCATTGCGCGACTCCACGACGACATTTTGTAAATGTGAAACGGTGCCCAACTTGGCAGGAGCACCATTTCCACAGGGATGGCCGGCAAATATTTCCAAGGAAACTGGCCCATTAGCGCAAGATAAAGCTTGCTGAACGTGTTCATCTGCGGAATCCCACCCCGGCGCATGATATTGGCGCGCGCCTCCTGCATAAAGGGCGCGTCCACCGAACAGCCCGAAAGCTTAAGCGCAAAATATGCTTTCGCCGAAGCATTAATCTCGCTCGGACCGCCGTGATAAATATTCCACCCGCCATCCGACAGTTGGCGTTTTAGAATGTGACGGACGCAACGCCGCTGCAATTGCGCACCAACGTCCCCGCACCAATGCATGAAAAGGATGTAATCGGAGCAAAGTGTGCTATCGACAATCAGCTCGCCGCACCAATGGCCATCCGCCTTTTGTTGGCGTAATAGATTCTCTTGAGCGCGCGTGATTGTCTGCGAAATCTCCTCGTCTGCCGCCGAATAAGATTCCAATATCTCTGGTGGCGCGCTCGGCAACGCGATCAAGTCTTTCGACGATTTCAACATCCTTATGAGGCTTGCGCCGCCACTTCAGCCCGCTTGCCCGTGCCGTGTCCATTTCCAGAACTCACCCCGTTAAAGGCGAGAACTTCGCTGCCACGACCGGTGGGCTTCGGTTTCGGGCCGAAATTGAATTTGACGGTTTTCCAGGTATCGCCGCGCCGTGCTTGCAGACCCAACGTTGCAGTCGGTTCATAGCCGCAGTGCACCATGCAATTTTCGCAGCGACTGTCGCGTGCGACTCCATTAACTACGCCGTATCGGTCCCACTGGGTTTTTTCGAGCAATTCCGCATAGCTTGAGTAGTGCGCGTCGGTCATGAGGTAGCATGGCCCCTTCCATCCGCGAATATTTCGCGTCGGGATCGCCCAGGCTGAACAGGTGAGGTCGCGCTTGCCCGCCAGAAATTCAAAATAGACCGGTGTTCCAAAAAACGTGTACCGATTCATCCATTCCTCGATTTTTCGGAACTTCTGGACCGTCATCGCTCGGGTTAGGAAGAAGTTTTCCGGGTGCAAATTGAGCCGCTTGATCATGTCCTTCTTCGCGGCGTCGTAATCGTATCCAGGAGTAATCGTGTGGCCATCCACGCCGAGATCAGAAAGATAATCGAACATCTGCTCGATCTCCTCCATATCGGTTTCCTTGTAGATCGTCGTATTGGTCGCGACTTGGTAGCCGAGCAGCTTTGCCATTTTGATTGCAAGGATGCATTCCTTGAACACGCCTTCGCGCTCCACAATGAGATCATGCGTACGCTCGAGGCCATCGAGGTGCACGTTCCAGTACATCCAACCTGTCGGTCCGATCGTTGGCTTGGCCGCATCCTTTGGACCTTTTCGAATTTCGACTGCGTCTTTCTCGGTGATCAGACCTGCCCCAAGCAACGCCACGATTTTTCCTTCGGCAAACTCCCGTTGAATCGAGAATCGTGATGCAAGCCACTCGCGCATTTTCTTGCGCATGAACATGGCATTTGTGCAGATGTAAACGATCCGCTTCTGCTCGAGCAACCCTTTCACCAAAGCTTCGATATGCGGGTAGATGAGCGGCTCGCCCCCGCAGATTGAGATCATAGGCGCGTCGCACTCTTGCGCCGCGGCGAGGCAATCCTCCAAGCTCATCATGTCTTTAAGCGATGTGGAGTATTCACGAATCCGCCCGCAACCAGTGCACGTCAGGTTGCATGTGTGCAACGGCTCGAGTTGAAGGACCGTGGCGAACCTCTTCGTGCCACGCAATTTATGGCCGATCATATAAGCCGCGATTTTCGCTGTGAGCGGGAGAGGAAATCTCATAGGAGCGAGGATAGTAACGAGGTGTGCCAGCGTGTCAACGACCCGAGTTAGATTGTCAGTTTGCTACTCTGAATCGGGTCTGGCCTCCTGTTTGGATTTAGCTTGCGGCATAGTTACAACATTGTTACCGAACGGCAAAATAAATGCGCGACTGCGAGCAATTTCTGTGGTTCAATAGGTCAGATTACAAGCTCCAGCGTATGAAACAATTATTTGTAGCAGCATTTGCCGCCAGCCTCATCGGCTGCGCAGAACAGCCTTCGCCCCCGGCGGTGACGACCGGTTACACCTACTCCCGTTATTCCACCTCCGCGGAAGTGTGGGGCTATCGAAGCCCCATATACCGGAGTTGGACAACGGCCCAATTGCAGCAGCGTCGCCTCGAACTCTACGGAATGGTTACCCAAACCCAGGACCGCAATGGTGTACCCGCGTACATCTATCACGGGCAACCGCTTCCGCAGCAGGACGAGATCAAGGCAATTGAGGTTGAGTTAAATGCACGCTATAAGGCTGGTGATAAAAGCGCAGAGCTAGTTGAATTTTGGCCGCAATCACGACGGCATCCTCCCACCGGCGGGCGTTTAGAATCTTTATAAGGTCAAAGTTTAAGTGACGTCCAAGCGGCGTTCGCGCCGGTCAAACGGCGTGCCAGCCACGTCGGATCAGGCTGATGGCAATCGCGGCAAGAAGAAGCGCGATTATTTTCGAGACACCGCGTAAACCCTGTCTACCCATCCAGCGCGTAAACAGGTCGGCATTACAAAACGCGATCGCGACCAGCGCGAGGTTTACCAGCAGCGAGATAAGCGTAAAGACGAGGCCGACCGTATCCACCAAAATCAGCAGCGCGGTCAGCAGCGCTGGCCCCGCGATCAGCGGCATGCCGAGCGGAACGACGCCGAACTCGTCGCTGCCGGCGCGATCTTGCGCCCCAAGGCCGAGCAATTCACGCCCTGCCAAACCGAGCAGAATCAGACCACCAGCAACTTGAAAATCGGCCACCGTAATCCCAAGCGCAGCAAAAATAGCTTTCCCGAGAAAAATAAATCCGATCGCCACGCAAAGGGCGGTGAAGATTCCGAGAAAAGCCTGTTGTTTTCGATGCTCGCGCGAGGCGTTTGTCCCGAGTCCCATGAACACTGCCACGAGTCCAATCGGATCAATCGCGACAAAGATCGGAATAAAAGCGAGGAAAAACTTTTCAATCATGGCGGCGGATGGCGTGTTTTCGCTTTACCGAAGAAACCTTCTACACAATGTTCGCTCTCTCCATCAATCAAACCTTTCCAAATGAAAAACTTGTGGTTGTCGATTTTGCTCTCCACCATGGTTGTCGATTTCTCCGCCGCCGAATCAAAATCGGTCGATGATTTTCGCGTTGCGGCTGCGAAAGCGAACGCCGTGTTCACGATCCCCGACTGGGAGCAAACGCCGCAAGCAGTCGAGTCCGCCATGAAGGAAGCGATCGCGAAAGCGAACAAGGCGCTCGACCAAATTGGAGCCCAGGATTTGGGCAAGGTGACCTTTAAGAGTACCGTGATTGCGCTCGACGATCTCACTTATCAAGCCGGACTTGGGGCGAACAAAGCAACGATCATCAAAGAGACGAACACGAATCCCGCGATGCGTAGCGCGGCGGAGAACGCGGTAAAGGCTTTTCAAGAATGGGCGGTCGGGATTGATTATCGCGAAGACGTTTACAAGGCGATCAAAGCTTTCGCGGACACGCATCCGAAGCTCTCCGGCGAAGACGAAAAGCTGTTCAGCGAAACGTTGCGCGATTATCGGCGCGCGGGTTTGGATCTGCCTGCAGATCAGCGCAAGGAGGTCGAACAGCTTCGCAAGGAGCTATCCAAATTAGGAACGGATTTCGACACGAATATTGTTAAGGCAAGCGCTCCAGTCATGTTCACAAAGGCCGATTTGGATGGCCTGCCTGACAGTTTCTTCGCCTCGCCTCGCATCAAGACCGGAGACGATGCCTGCACCGTAATGGCAAATGTTACTTGGCAATTTAATACTGTAGAGGAAAACGCGAAGAGCGAAGCAACGCGCAAGCAACTTTACGTGATTCGGGAAACGCTCGCTAAAGACGTAAACGTATCCGTTCTCAATCAAATGCTTGCGCTTCGCAACAAGATCGCTTTGCGACTGGGTTATAAATCGTGGGATGATTTCCAAACCGAGGTCAAAATGGCTAAGACCGGGGCGAATGCCGAAAAATATATTAACGATTTGGTTGCAGGAATTCAGCCGAAATTCGACAGCGAAGTCGCGGAATTACAAAAGTTGAAAGCCGCCGATACGAATGATCCCAACGCAAAGATCGAGGTATGGGACTGGCGCTACTACAGTAACCAGCGGAATAAGCAAAAATACGCCGTCGATAAGGAAGCCCTGCGTGCGTACTTCCCGTTCCAAAAAGTGCTCGACGGGATGTTCAATATTTATCAGAGCATTTTCGGCCTGAAGTTTGAAAAGATCACTGCGCCTTACAAGTGGATCGATGATCTTCAGCTTTATCTCGTAACCGATTCCGCAACCGGTGAGCCGCTCGGCATGTTTTATCTCGATATGTTTCCGCGCGAAGGCAAGTTCAACCACTTTGCACAGTTCGATATCATCAGTGGCAAACTGTTGCCGGATGGAAAATATCAGCGGCCAACAGTGGCCTTGCTCTGCAATTTCCCGCCAGCGACTGCGGACAAGCCATCTTTGCTGACACATACCGACGTGGAAACATTGTTTCACGAATTTGGTCACGCTTTGCATTCGATCGTTACCCGCGCGAAGTATGGCCGCTTCGTCGGGACTCATGTTCCCGGTGACTTTGTCGAAGCGCCGTCGCAGATGCTGCAAAACTGGGTTTGGGACAAAAAGGTGCTCGACACTTTTGCGGCAGATTACCACGATCCGTCGAAAAAAATTCCGGCGGAGATCATTAAAAAAATGAATGACGCCAAGCTCGCCAACGCGGGTGTTTTCTATCGACGCCAGTTCGCATTCGCGTCGCTCGATCTCGCGCTGCACGAGCAGCACCCGGAAAATGACACTTACGACTGCGTGGCGATTTCGAATCCGATTCTGGAAAAGGTTTTTCTGCCAATCGATCCTAGCACGACGTTCGTTTCCTGTTTTGGTCACTTGAATGGATACGATGCCGGGTATTACGGCTATGCTTGGGCCGACGCGATAGCCGCCGATATGGCCACCGTCTTTGAGAAAGCGAAGAATGGTTACCTCGACAAGCAAGCCGGTTTGCGATTGCGTCGCGAAATTTACGAGCCGGGCGATTCGCGCGATGTCAACGTCTCGATCGAAAAATTCCTCGGCCGGAAACAATCGATCCAACCATTCCTGAAAAAGATCGGCATCGGACCAGAGGAGAAAAAGAAAGGGTCCGCCGGGCCCTCGCAGGAAAGCCGCTAAAAGTTCGCTAAAGACGACACAGATTCAGAATCCATCTGCCTATCTGTGAAAATCTGTGTCAATCCTTGGCTAGGCTTTCTTCTGTTTTGTCGCGCTCAAATCTAACATTACGACTGCATGACATCTTCTCACCCGCAGGCGTGCCAACAATTATCAGTTCTCGCTAATTAGCACTTTACCGTGGAAGCGTGCAGCACTTGCTCTATCCCGGGCTATTTGATTGTGATGCCAAGAGATTCTGTCGAGTCGCTGTCGCAGATGAATCCCGCAGCTCTCGCATCGCTCGGGCCGACGTTCGCAGTCACCACGGCTGCAATCCAAGCGGTCGTTCGACCACAGCGGGTTTATTGCACTATGTTCTCCGAGCAGACACGCGTTGTTCACTTTCACCTTTTTCCGCGAACGGAATGGCTAACGGCCAAATATTTTGCTGCTCATTCGCATGATACCGAGGTTTCGGGCCCGCGACTGATGGATTGGGCACGGCAAACGTTTCAGACGCCAATTACCGGCATGGACAGGGATGAGATATTGGAAAAGATTCGAGCCAGTCTCACGCCTACTCCAATTGAGCCATAGCATGGTGTGAAAATCACGGTCACTGAATTGCCCTTTAATAGCCTTCTTGGCATTCGCCCCGCCGGCGACTCTGCGCATCTACTGGAACTGCCATCAGGCAGTCTCTATCTCAATCATCTCGGCACAGCTCATGCGGGCACTCAACTCACGCTCGCTGAGGCATCCAGCGGTGAGTTTTTGCTCAGACATTTCGGTTCCTCTGATAGCGTTATCCCGACCGTGCGCCGCGTGGAAACGAAATTCCGTAAGCCCGCAAATGGCAGCATCATGTCCACCGCGAGTGCCGCGCCTGCATGTCTCGCTCGGCTCGACGTAGAGCTTTCGTCGAAAGGCCGTTCGATCATTCCAATTACAGTAGAGATATACGACGAATCCGGTGCACACACGCATTCTGCGACGTTTGACTGGTTTATCCAGCTTGAGAAAAAAATCTGACCAAGCTTAGGCCCACTGCCACTTCTCAATTTATGCGAGCAGAGCCGAATGCCTACTCTCGTCGGTGGTTTTAGTTCTTCCACATCGGTATTGGCGAGGCTCGCACGACGCAAGAGACAGCGTTCGTCTGCCGTTGCGCTCCCTTGGCACATTTCTGCAAACTTGTAGATGTGTGTTGCGGCATGGGACGACACGGTCGGGCTCTTTCTGGCCGCGGCTACTCGGGGATCGGCATCGACCGCGATCGTAATGCCATCGCGAAAGCTCGCGCGCTAGCTGGCGGCCCAAGCTACGTGAACAGGGATATTCGCGACTACCGACCGGAATCCAGCGCGTTCGATGTCGCTATCATCATGTCTCAGAGCTTCGGCTATTTCGATCCGACAACAAATCGGGACGTGCTGGGACGGCTTGCAGCTGGACTGCGTGAAGGCGGTCGTATCATTCTCGATTTGTGGAGCCCGGCGTTTTTTGCCGCTCATCAGGGCGAGCGCGAGTTCAAGGTACCTAGCGGAGCAGTTTGAGAGGCCAAACGTGTAGGAGGCGACCGGCTCTTCGTGCACCTCGATTACCCGGATGGTGGTCAGGAACAGTTCGAATGGCAGTTATTCTCGCCGGCCCAAATGATTTCAATGGCAGAGTTAGTCGGTTTAACGCGGTTAGTCGCGTGCACAGATTTTGATGAGACGACTTTCCCGTCTCCCACTAATCCCCGCGTCCAATTCCTTTTCGAGCGCTCCGGCGCATCACGAGCAAACATCGGCCATTTGTGACCATCGAGTATCTCGCTGATCGTCGTGAGTTCATCACACGCGTACTTGGCTTCATGAGGGCCGATATATGAAAAACGCGTTTCGCCTTTTCGTTGGAATCCTTCTCACCGGTGCGATGTCGTGCCTGGCGGTCGATCAATTGGCATTACGTCTGCAGCCGGCGTTAGAGGCGATCACGCCGGACGGGTTGCTTGCGCACATCAAGATTCTCGCGTCGGATCAATTCGAAGGCCGCGCGCCGGGAACAAAAGGCGAGGAGCTGTCCGTCAAGTACATCACTGATCAGTTCAAACAGACTGGGTTGAAGCCGGGAAATCCAGACGGGACTTACATCCAGGAAGTCCCTCTGGCTGGGATCAAGAGCGAGCCGCGAATGTCATTTACGATTGGCGACAAAACCACTGAGCTGAAAATATCCCGATGATTTCATTACGTCATCGGCGCGTCTCCAACCAGAGATCAAGATCACTGATTCAGACGTGGTCTTTGTTGGATACGGTATCGTCGCGCCCGATTACGGGTGGGACGATTACAAAGATGTCGATTTGCGCGGCAAGACGTTGCTGATGCTGATCGGCGATCCGCTAATTCCCGATCCGAACGATCCGTCAAAGCTCGACGACAAAATGTTTAAGGGAAAGGCGATGACTCATTACGGGCGCTGAATTTACAAATACGAAATTGCCGCACAAAAAGGCGCTGCGACCGCCGTGATCATTCACGAGACTGGACCGGCCGGCTATCCCTATTCAGTCGTGAAAACAAGCTGGGCCAAAGAGAATTATTAGATAGATGCGCCAAACAAAAACATGGACGCGGTCGAGGCGCGCTCCTGGATCACACTCGATGCCGCGAAGAAATTGCTGGCCGATTGCGGCCAGGATTTTGACGCGCTGAAGAAGTCGGCGATCACAAAAGAGTTCCGGCCGGTGACATTGAATGCCAAAGACAACATCGACATCAAACAACAGCTTCGCGCATTTAAATCGCACAACGTCATCGGCAAACTCGACGGGAGCGATCCGAAATTGCAGGATGAATACGTCATCTACACAGCGCACTGGGACCATCTCGGGTGTAATCCCGAATTGCAAGGCGATCAGATTTTTAATGGCGCAATCGATAACGCGTCCGGTGTCGCCTCTCTTATCCAGCTCGCAGCAGCGTTTACAAAAGTAAATCCGCCGACGAAATGCTCGGACTTGTTTATGGCAACAACCGCCGAAGAGGCCGGGCTTCTCGTCGCGAAATTCTACGCAGAACATCCGCTTTACCCGCTGGAGAAAACTTTGGCCGACATCAACATTGACACCGTGAATCCATGGGGCAAAACGCGCGACATCGAAAACCTGAGCGATAATAATTCAACGCTCGACGATCTGCTGGCCGCAACTGCGAAACGGAACGGACGGGTGATGACACCGAACAGCCAGCCGGAAAAAGGCGGTTCTTATCGGGCCGATCATTCTGAATTCTCGAAGCGCGGCCTGCCCGCGCTTTATACTGCCGGCGGCAAGGATTTCATCGGCAAGCCGGTCGATTTCGGACAACAAAAGAAAGACGATTACACCGCGCATCATTACGATCGGGTTTCGGACGAAATTGATCCAAGCTGGGATCTCTCCGGCGTGGTCCAGGATATTCAACTTCTATTCGAGATCGGCTACCAAGTCGCAAATGGTGACAAATTTCCAGAATGGAAACCGGGCGCCGAATTCAAGGTGAAACGAGATTGTAATGTTCAAAAAGTAGTCCCTATAGACCGATGAGCGTTCCACTCGCAATTGTATTGCTCACGTTCTTAGCAGCGTGTGACGCGATATACGGCGTGAGTCGCCGCGCGAAGGTCGGTTTTATGCCTGATCCAGCCAAGGTTCGCTCAATCATGCACCGGGTCGCCAGAGTGCATGAAGTGCGATATCAACAAACAGAGGGTGGCAAACCTATCACGCTCGGCGGTGTCCAGTCCCCGACAGTAGTTCACACTTTCTTCTACAGCGGCGATCCAGATGTCGATGGAGTTCTCCAGTTCCAAGTGGATTATCGCAATCGCGTCGAGTACTCACAGACCCTCATTCGGATGTTCGAACCGCCGCCTCAGCAGTGGGTGGACGCGACATTACCCGTGATGAAGCGCATTGAACTCAGGCTTGACACACAGCCTGGTCTCTCGGGACTCGAAAATTCCGTCGTGCAGTATTGTGTTTGAGTCGTGTGTCGCTAAAGGCTAACCAGACAACGCCGCCAGCGGCTCCGGCCCAATCCGCTTGATGTTGAGCTAGCAAAGAACTCAGTTGCAATGCGGCGGATTAGATGGTTGAATCGCGGCTCGCGAATCTGAAAATCTGAATGGGCTCGCTCAAGAAAAGACGCAAAGCGAAAATTGCAAAGCACAAGCGCCGCAAGCGCATGAGGCAAAGTCGCCATAAGAAGCGCCTCCGCTACAAAGCATAACCTGTTGCCACCCCTGATTCGTTTGGGCTCGCGTGCGCTGGTTTGCGGAGGATGGCGCCAAAAGCTAGAATCGGAAGTATGAGGGAGCAGGTAAGACACGGCGTTTCGGCGCCGTGGGGTTTCGTTTTCGCGCTCGTTATTTTCGCGTCCACAAACACCGGAATCGCCAAAACTCCGCGCACTTTGGCTCCACCGATCAGACCTGCACCTGCCGGAATAAAACAAATCGGACGTCAAGATGATTCATTCAATCTCAAGCCGCCCGCCGACCTGGGTTTGCGTCCGGAGAACGAACGCAAAGCCGGCGCGCTGGCGCATTTTATCGAAGGAATGACGTTCGAGGAAAACGGCGAGATGGATCAAGCCCTGGAGGCGTATCGCAAAGTGCTCAACGTCGATCCCGGCCAATCTGAACTCGCGTCACGCGTGGCGGCTTTGCTGATACAGCAGGAGGATTTCCCGCAGGCGATTGACATTTTAAAGGATGCGATCAAGGCAAATCCGAACGATGCCGAGCCCTACCGCCAGCTGGCCTTCATCTATGCGAAGTATCTCAAGAAAATGGATCAGGCTATCGATTATGCCAATCGCGCCATCGCGCTCAATCCGCGCGATATAGCGGCTTACCAGCGTCTCGTCGAAATCGAGTTTGCGGCGGGAGAAGAAAAAAAGGCGCTCGACGTTTTGGATCGCGCCGCAAAAGTTCGGAGCGATGACGCGAATTTCTGGACTCGACTGGGGAAACTTTACGCAGCCATTCTTTTCAAACCTGACTCATTGCCGAAATCGGATGAATTGAAACGGGTCAACGAAATTTTCAAAAAAGCAGCGGAACACGCCAACGACGATCCTGCGGCCCTCAAAGACATAGCGGATTACTACGCGTCGTCACAACAACTCAAGGAGGCGATCCCGCTTTATCTTCGCGTGCTGGAACTACAACCAGATGACGCCAACGCGCGGGAAAAACTGGCGACTGGTTTCATTTTGACGAATCAGCGTGGAAAAGCAGTCGAGATGCTCGAGCAAATTATCAAACAGCATCCGGAAAAATATCAGCCGTATGATTTGCTTGCGCAGGTGCTGGACGATGAAGCACGATCGCTTCAGCGCGCAAACCGTCTTGACGAAGCTAAAGCCAAGTTTGCAAAAGTAGCCGCAAACTACGAGCAAAGCCTGCTGATTAATCCCAATCATGCTGGCACATATTTGCGCTTGGCGGAGCTGCTGCTTGGCCCTCTCAAAGATCCGGAGCGCGCAGTGAAAATGCTGGCAGAAGTCCGTCGCCGGTTCCCCGGCGCGCCAGAGATCGTTTACTATCTAGCGATTGCTCAGCGCGAGGCGAAACAAACCCAGCAAGCGGTAGCGACCTTTGAGGAAGCCCTTCACGAAGCGCAAGCCGATCAGGACAATGAAATCGTAAACGCTAAATTCTATTTTAACTATGGCGCAACGGCCGAACAGGCAGGTTTGTATGAAAAAGCGGCGGACTTGCTTCGCAAATCAATTGCACTCGATCCAGCAAACGCGGCGGAAGCGTACAACTACCTTGGTTATATGTGGGCAGATCACAACATGCAACTGGACGAAGCCGAGGAGATGATCAAACGCGCGCTAGAGATTGAACCCAACAACGGCTCTTACCTCGACAGCCTCGGCTGGGCCGAGTTCCGGAAGGGGCAATTCGATCAAGCCCTGGCCGATCTGCTTCGCGCTGCGAAAAGCATGGGCCGTGAAGACCCGGTTGTGTTCGAACACATTGGCGACACTTACTTGAACTTGGATCGCGTGCCAGAGGCATTGGAAGCATGGCAAAAAGCGCTGGCGCTCGATCCGAAAAACAAGAAGCTCGCAGAGAAGATCGAGAGTACCAAGGCGACGATCACCAAAGGGTCGCCAGCAAAGACGAATCCCACCCAGTGATTAAAATGTCGAGCGAGCGCGGCTCTTCTACAAAACTAGAGGGGCGTCTGCCTGTGCACATGAGGGATTATCCGACATCCTGGCAGCGCAAAACGATGTGGGCGGCCCTGACCGCTTTCTTTGTTGTCCTCCTTATCATAATCGTCGGCGCCGTGATCTGGACCGGTGCCAATATCATCAGCTTTCTTCAGCCAATCTTGATTCCGGTCGCCATCGCGATGATTCTTACTTATCTCCTCGATCCGCTGGTGACGAAAGTGTCTAGAGGAACGCTCAGTCGCACCAAAGCGGTCGCTCTTCTCTTCGCGATTGCCTTTTTTGCATTGGGCGGATTGGTTGCCTGGCTCGTCCCAACCATCTCAATCCAAAGCGCAAATTTCGCCAAGGAAGTTCCTGCGTACACAGAAAAAGCACGCGATCGCATCGTCGATCTTATCTATCGATTCGACCAAACGTTCGGGTTATTTGGCGGAGTACACGGAAAGTCAGCATCGACGAGTTTCACAAACTGGCTGATCGGCCCTGCCTCTCCTTCTCCTCATCCGCAACCAACCGGGAATGTGCCTGCTTCGCCACCCGCGCCGCAGGCGTTCGCGTCACCGAGTGAAACAATAGCGCCTAGTCCATCCAAGCTTTCGACTGCCGAACGCCAACGCATCCAAGCTTACGTAGAAAAACAAATTCCAAATATCCAGCGGGCGCTTCCGACGTTGACGGAAAAGTTCTGGGGAATTTTGAAGAAAAGCATCGGTGGATTCCTCGGGGTAACAGGGTTTTTGCTCAGCCTTATTCTGGTTCCGATCTATTTGTTTTTCTTGCTAACCGAAAAGCCGCGCATCGAGCAGAGATGGAAAGATTACCTGCCGCTGCGCGCGTCACCCCTTAAGGACGAAGTCGCGGAAGCATTGTCAGAGATCAATAAGTACATCACCGCTTATTTTCGGGGACAGCTGCTTGTTTGTTTGGTGGATGGCATCCTCATCGGTACCGCTCTAACGCTTATCGGGCTCAATTTTGCGCCCCTGATTGGTCTGCTCGTCGTCATCCTTACGATGGTCCCGTACATCGGGATAATCGTTTGCTGGGTGCCAGCCGTTCTTATTGCCGCTTTTCAATGGGGTGATTGGCTGCACCCGATTGGTGTAACGCTGATTTTCATCGTGATACAAAATCTCGAAGGTATCTTCTACGCCCCGCGTATTGTTGGAAATTATGTCGGCTTGCATCCAATGACAGTGATCGTGTCGATCTTTGTCTGGGGCCTCATCATCGGCGGAGTGCTCGGCCCCCTCCTGGCCGTGCCGTTGACAGCAACCATCAAGGTTTTGCTGGGGCGATACGTCTGGGGACGTCGTTTGAGGGAGGAGGTTGCGGAATCGATCGAGGATCTTTCTGTGGTCGAAAAATCCGAGGCGGCGACACAACCTTAAAAAGCCTGCAGTTGGGCGATTCGGCCCGTGCGGAGTCATAATTCTTGCCGCGCGCCACGAGATAGGACACGAAAATGGCGGAAAAAATCAAAGACGCCGGGCACGGAAGAACTGGCCAGATATTTCCCGCTCTTGGGTCCTTCTTTCAGCGACAACTCTGGCCGACCCGTCTCGCCCTTTTAGTTGCTGCATTCGTAGTGGCTATTCTCCTGGGCGTTGCTTTCCTTAGTCACAGCTCAAAACTGTATAGGGACTGGCGCCAAAACCGTCTGCTGCGTCTGGCAGCCTCGATGCTGCAGGAGGAAAAATTTAACGAAGCAGCGGAGACTGCACGAGAGGTCGTGAGGCTGGATCCTGACTCTCTACCGGCGTATTACATTCTGGCGGAAGCATCGGAAAAGCAAAACCTTGAGGAAGCCGTCTCGTGGCGCGCACAAATCACTCGATTGCTTCCAAAGGATCCAGACAGTCAACTTAATCTGGCCTCAGCGGCCTTGCGCTTTGGAAAGCTCGATCTCGCGCGAAAAGCGCTCGACCAAGTTACTCCCAGCGATCGTGACAGAGCCGCTTTTCACGTGGTTGCAGGTTGGCTGGCCCGCGCGGAAGGAAATTTCGCCGAGCAGGAAGAGCAATTCGCTGCCGCCGTTAAAAAAGAGCCTGGGAACGATCTGTACCAGTTCAATCTCGCGGCACTGCAAATCCAGTCCAGCGATCCGCAAAGGAGCGCAAGAGCACGTGACACGCTCGATCGACTCAGCAAACTCGCTCCCTTCCGCAGTGGCGCGTTGCGCGCGTTGCTTAATGACGCTGTGGCACGCAATGACTCGACTGCGGGGGATAACTTCGCGCAACAGCTCCAAATGTCGCAGGAGGTCACATTCGGCGATTACCTTCTCTGCCTGAACTTTTATCGAAAGCTCGATGAGAAGAAGTTTCGTCTTTTGCTGGAAAGAGTGAAGCCATTTGCTGTGCGCAATCCGTCGGACCTGGCATCGCTTATGAACTGGATGAACGAAAACGGACTCGCCGCTGACGTTGTAAAGTGGATCGATAAGCTATCACCAGACAAACTTGGTTCTCCGCCCGCTTCCATCGCAGTTGCAGATGCATATGCAAACGTAAGAAATTGGTCGCGCCTGAAACGCTGGGCGCACGTCGGAGCATGGGGGGAATCTGAATACCTGCGCCTTGCATATCAGGCAATCGCGGTTCGACGATCACACCAAAACGCGGCCGACACGGAATTCGAGACGCTTTGGCGCTCCGCTGAAGAAGCGACGAACGAACAACCGAAGCGCGACCTTGATTTGGCACGCCTCGCTTCGAAATGGAACCTCGAGAAAGAATCCGAACAACTTTGGCTGCGCGTAGCGAAGAATCCGCCGATGCGGCGCGAGGCATTCGACGCGCTTCGCCGCCTTTATCGCGCAAACAACAATCTCGAAAAACTCTATGACATTCTCCAGCGCCTGCACGAAAGCTCCCCCAACGAGGCACCAATCACCGCAGATCTCGCACGACTTGGCCTCAACATCGACCAAAATACAAAACAGTCGTACGATCTTGCCAAAGAGGCCTACGACCGCGCGCCGAGCGAACTCAATTGCGCCGTGACTTACGCGTTTTCCCTCTCTCGTCTTGGCCGCAGCGCCGAGGGCCTGGAGACTATACAAAAATTGCCAACCGATCAATTACACGATCCGCACGCTGCTGTTTACGTGGCGCTCTTGCTGCTCGAGGCAAACCAAACCGACGCTGCAAGGGAGTACATTGAGACAACTGACGATTCGAAAATTTACTTAGAAGAAAAAAAACTCCTCGACGAAGCCAGAACCAAACTCGCCACCGCTTCCGCAACTTCATCGCCGCCAGTTTCACCCGCGCCTGCCGAGCCGACTCCGACCCCAACCTCGACTCCAAGTTCGACATCAACTCCGCCTTTGTTGTAGCCGCTCCGCTGTGCGAAGAACGGCGCTGAGGTGTTTTGGAACACGCGCCACGCGTTTCATAGAGAGGCGGCTGCAGTCGTTCCGCTTCCTGCCGCGCCGAACCCGCGCGATCAAATAGTTACCTGCGCAACGATTTCGTCGCGATACCGCGCCAAGCCTCCACGTCGGCGCGGTTACGCGTGGGCAAAGCGCAGCGGACAGCTTTAATTGAGTCGAAAATTACTTCCGAAAACGGCAACTGGATTGACAGCGCCAAGCGACGCCGTTCCAGAATGGGCATCTTCTTGTAGAGCAAGCTTAGGTGCGGTTTGAGCTGGTAATCGGATGAATTTTGCACATCACTACGAATGATTTTATTCAGTCGCCGCAATTGTTTGTTCAGCGCAAGTTGGACGAAAAGGGTTTTGGTAAATTCGCCCGAGTGACCCACATCAAGGAGTTTCAACTCGATCGGCTCGCAAACAAACGCGGCTTGCGAGGTTGCTTTTTCGGCGGCTTCCGCATGATTTGATCCGACGTGTATTGTAACGTGCGGCTCGAAAACGGGCGCGTCATACTGCCGCGCAAGATCACAAATCATGTTTTCAAAGAAGGTATGCGCCGGGTCTGCCGGAGTGAGCCAATAAGCAATGGCAGTATGCGTCCTCGGAAGCTCATGGTTCATTGAATTCGATCCCGAAAAGAAGAATAGCGAACCGCTTCAATACAATCCACCTTCGGCTTTGCTTGCTCGCTCCAACATTTTAACTTTTCGACGAATCACCGACTGAGATTTTGATTGAAAGGGCGAATCGTTCGCTACCTTCCTCTCGTGCCCACAAATGTTCTCGGGAGTGAACTTAGATGCTGTTGTCGAGATCCGATGACCGGATTCTATCGCGACGGATTTTGTCGCACCGGGCCAGAAGATGTTGGGCTGCACACGGTTTGCGTAAAAGTCACTGAGGAATTTCTCGATTTTTCCGTGCTCGACGGGAACGATCTGGTCACGCCACGCCCGGAATGGGGATTTCCCGGGCTGAACCCGGGCGACAAATGGTGTGTGTGCGTCACGCGCTGGAAGGCAGCGCTCGACCACAATCGCGCAGCCCCCGTCGATCTTGAAGCGACTCATTCCTCCGCGCTCGAGTTCGTCACGCTGGAAGAACTAAAAGCCCACGCGCTGAAGAGCTGATTTTGTAGCGGCAGTCGCTGACTGTCGCACTTGTTTTCTAACGACACGCCCATCGGGCATTGCTCATCCTCATCGAAGGCAAGCGACGGTCAGAGACCGCCGCTACACCTATTCCTTCTGGAAAAAGGATTGAATCGCGCTCAGGTTGTCGCCGAATTGAAACTGCCGTTTAGTCTTTTTCTGGCGCTACGGTACTTGAAACCGAAGCGGACATTTCTCTCCATCATCACATTGATTTCTGTGCTCGGTGTGATGCTCGGCGTGACGGTGCTGATTCTCGTGATTTCGGTCATGACCGGGTTCGACCGCGAGCTGCGCCAGAAAGTGATCGATTTCGATGCGCACATTCTCGTGAGCACAGAAGACGTCTTGCGCGACTGGCGAACGCTCAAAGCGAAAATCGACAATACGGAGGGCGTCGTCGCGACGGCTCCCTACATCCAGGGGCCGGTGATCGTGGAATTTCAAAACCGGCGGCTCGCTCCGCTGATTCGCGGCGTTGATCCCGCGCAGGAAGAAAGGGTCATTCCCCTGACAAAGTTCATCAAATACGGCAAGCTCGATCTGGAAGGCGACTCGACCGTACTTGGCGTTGAGCTCGCGCGTAAATTGCAGATTCACGTCGGTGACAAACTGACGGTCTATTCGCCGGGCAATCTCGGCCAGATTCTCGATTCCATCAAAAAACTCGAGAACGCGAAAGGCGAGGGAAAAAAAGCAGTGGACGAGTTGCGCGATGTGATCCTGCCGAAGGAACTGACGGTTACCGGTATTTTTGAAACCGGTCACTATCTGCACGACTCTGAATTTCTTCTCGTGCCGATTTACGTCGGCCAAGAGTTATACGGCCTGGGTGACGCGTTGCACGGCATTACAGTAAGGACAGACAATCCGTACAATGCCGAGCGGGTAAAACAAGGGATCCAACAATTTCTCGAGCCTCCCGAATACGCGCAGACCTGGATCGACATGAATCATCAGTTTTTCGAAGCGGTGCGGCTCGAGCGCACGGTGATGTTTTTCCTCTTGTTCTTCATCGTGGTCGTCGCGGCATTCGGAATCATGAGCACGCTGATCACAGTGACAGTGCAAAAGCGGCGCGAGATCGGAATCATGAAAGCGCTCGGCGCCAACATTGCGCAAATCATCTGGGTCTTTCTTGGCCAGGGAACAGTCGTCGGCCTCTTCGGCACTCTTACGGGGCTTGCGCTCGGGATGACGTTGATCCGCTACCGCAACCAATTCAGCCATTGGCTTGCATCGACACTGCACATCGAGATTTTTCCGCGCGAGGTCTATCAGTTTTCGGCGATCCCAGCGGAAGTTATCCCGAGAGATGTTGCCATCATCTGCATCAGCGCATTTTTTATCTGCTCACTGGCCGCTTTGATTCCCGCTTACTTTGCGGCACGCCTCGATCCGGTTAAAGCGCTGCGCTACGAGTGAAGTTGTGGAGGCGCTTGCGCCAAGCGCTGCCTCTAGTTCGGCATTTGACACAAACGCCCTACAAGTTCGTCAGGAAGGTCACGAGCGCGCGAAATGCATAATCATATCCCTCCGGCCATTCGCTTTGGCGCGGGCCGGCCACATTGAGCATGTCGATCTTGTGCTTGCGGACAAGGTCGGCAATCGACCTCGCAGATTTTTCGGCGGAAATCTTTGACGCGTCGATCAATTGATGCGGCTGCTGTTGTTCAACGCAGAAGCGAACCGTTTGTTCAGTGCCACCGCTCAATTTGGCGGAGTAAATAATGACGGTTCCATCGGAGTCTTTTACGTTTTGTAACGTGCGCTCAGTGAATCCGCCATGTTCCAATTCCCTGACCGGATAGCGATCCGGAATTCGGCCAACTTCATCGAGGCGCCCAGCCGGACACCACCCACCACAGTCGATTCCATTTTTCAGTGCAACGTCGAGAGCTGCGCGATCCACGCCTGTTTGTCCGCCGGAAATTATTTTCACCTGCCTCTCGGCGCGTTTAGTCACCGGTCGGAACAATGTCGGCGCGCTCGACCATCAAAATCACCGTTCGTTCAGGCGCGCGTGTGCGATGGCGCACACCTTTGGTCACGACGAAGCCCTGCTTCGGCGCGAGATCGACTACGCGATCTTCGAGATCGATCAGGAAATGTCCGTCGAGAACGAAAAAGAATTCATCGATGTCTTTGTGTTCGTGCCAGTGATATTCGCCCTGAATCACCGCCAGCCTAACGACAGAATCGTTTACCTTGCAAAGCGTCTGGTTGTACCACTTGTCCGTGCAGGCATCGGTCAATTTCTGCACATCGATTAATTCAAGCGGCCCGCACAGAATGTTGAGGCAAGTTTTGTACGGAAACTCCTGCGCAGCTTTGTTCGGGTTCATGATTCCTTCTATTCTTCGCCGTCGAAATAATCAGTTTCCTTACGCTTTACGACGACGCGATCCGCAGCTGATGACTTGTTCACTTTCCACTTCCCGCTGTCCGGGTAGTAAGCCGATTCGCCGATCGGATTATCCGCGATCACATAATAGATGAAGTCTTCCTGGCTAGAGTTGCTCAGTTGATGTGGTTCGTCAGGCCCGAAAATGAACGCGTCGCCAGGCACAACCTCAGTCGTGCCATCTTTGTGACGAACGCTTCCTTTGCCGGAAAAGACCAAGTAAAGCTCCCATTGCGCGGAGTGCGCGTGGTACGGGAAATTATGCTTGCCAGGCGGCACGCGATTCCATTCCAGATCGAATGGGTGACGTTTGGACAAATCGAGAGAGTTCGGATCGCGTCCGAGCGCTTCAGAGATTCCCTTGAACGAGACAGCATATTTTCCACGTGGCGATTGCCATGACTCTTCTTTGATGTCTTTGATGTTTACTTTACGCATTTCGGATTCGCTGTAGCGGCGGGCGTGTCGCCCGTAGTCTCCGGGGCGCAGCCGACACGGCTGCCTGTATAGAAACAAAAGTTACTCTTCGCCATCGAAATAATCAGTTTCATTCCCCTTCACGATCACTTCTTCAAATCTCTCGTTGACGACTGCCCATTTGCCGCTGTCGGGATAGTAACAGGAATCACCGGTTGCCCCGCCGCTGCGCGGATTATCAGCGATCACGTAATAAACAAAATCTTCATCGCCTGCGTTGATGAGCTGGTGTGCTTCCCCTGGTTGGAAGAAAAACGCATCGCCTGCAGTCACGATTGTCGATCCATCTTTGTCACGAACGCTTCCACGACCGGAGACAACGAGGTAAAGCTCCGACTCAGCCGCGTGTGCATGATACGGACAAAGCGATTTACCTCTCGGAATCCGCACCAGCGCAAGATCGAATGGATGCCGCTTTGCCAGATCCAGCGACTCCGGTTCACGCCCGAGTGCAATCGAGATATTCTTCGATGCCCGGCCAAACTTTCCCTTTGGCGACTTTCGCTCCTGCTCCGGGATCTCTTTGAGATTCACTTTGCGCATATCTCATCAGGGGACATAGGGATCACGCGTTCTGGTTTCTGATGCACTGCAGTCAATGCTTAGCGAGTGCTTTGGTTTTGGCGACATCCCTCAAGTCTTTCACAACATCAAATACGTAGAGCGACAAGCTTTCATCTTTGAGCTGAAGCGCGATGTTAATCGCGGCCAGCAGGTCTGAACCAGGTTCGCTTTGATTCTTATGCTCTAACTTGAGAACAGTTCCATAGGATATTGAGTCTGCACTTTCTTCAACCACTCCGAGTGGGACGCGCCATTTAAGTTCAAAGAGACTCGGCGATTCGGAGTGATCCGCAACAGTGCCTTGCTGCGAGCGGGCGTATGCTTGAAATCCGCGAACTTTTCGCTCGACAAGGTTCGGACTGCGCGCTGAGCGATCAGATAGCGGCTGAATCCTTTGTGCTTCCCCTCCTTATATTTTGCCATTCTGCGTTTGTAACGAAATACGCGATTGTTTGGACACTTAGTGGATAGCCTAGCGTGAGCATCACGCACAATTGAAAATCGCGTGAGCACACATCGTTATAACCGCAGCGGGGCGAAGTCGATTGAGCTACGCCCGCGTGAGTCGCGGAACGACTCACAATGCTGTGCTCCAAGCAGCGAGAAAGCAGCGAACACGAGAAGCGCTACGCAACAAATACACTTCATAACAGGCTGGCCATCTTTACAGCTTCTGTTTCCTCGGCAATCTTTGTTTGAGTTTCTCGACTGGTTCAAATGAGTCGTCGAGTTTCTCAATACGGGCGATTACTTTATCGGAGCGGAATTTCAAGGCCTCGGCTTTCTTGTTTTTCAGGCAGTGCTCAACTTCTTCCCAAGTGACCGGCGTTGAAACGGTCGGCTCTTGCCTGGCGCGAAGCGAATAGACGCAGATGGTGGTCTTGTGTTCGTCGTTCTGGCTCCAATCGACGAAGACTTTTCCTTTACGCACCGCTTTGGACATGTTCGACGTGACAAGATCGGCGTGCTCGCCTTCCAGATGCTGAGCGAGCGCGCGCGACAAATCCTTGGTCTGATCGTACGTCACCGACGTGTTCAGTGGCACATAAACCTGCAGACCTTTTGAGCCGCTCGTTTTCGCCAAGCTCTTTAATTTCATACGCGCAAGCAAATCCCGCAGCCAAAGGCCGACCTGGCAGCATTGGACAATATCGGCCGGCGCGCCTGGATCGAGATCGAACACCATCATCGTCGGGCGTCCGATGTTGTTTTTTCGTGAGAGCGACGTGTGCAGCTCGAGATCGGCGAGGTTCGCCGCCCAAACTAGTGTGGCCAAATCCTGTACGAGACAATAATTCATCATGCGATTGTTGCTTTCGCTCCAAACCTTGGCGGTTTGCACCCATTTCGGCCGGTGCGACGGGCAATTCTTTTCGTAGAAAAACTCCCCTTCGACGCCATCGGGATAGCGCTTCATGGTGAGCGGTCGATCTTTCAGATGCGGCAAGAGCACCGGCCCGACCTGAATGTAGTAATCGATCACGTGCCCTTTGGTGAATCCGACTTTCGGATAAAGCACCTTGTCCAGATTCGACACCTGAATCTTGCGGTCCTCAACGATTAGTTCGGCCTTATTCGGCATGGTTGGAATTTCTTAGCCACAGAGTCACACAGATTTTCACCCATAAAATCCGATTTTTTCCGATCTGTTTTCCATCGGTGCTTATCGGTGACCGAGTAATAACTGGCAAGAGTGAGAAATTTCTCGGCTTCGCTCGGAATGACAAATCAGGCGAAGAAGCGCTCGGGGGATAGCATGGGCTGCGGTTTGCAAATGCGGGCGACACAATGCTCCCAGCTCTCATGACCGCTCAGGATTTCGATTTCGACACGCAGAAAACAAATCGGCACCTTCACGTCCGCTTCCGGCAAATGGGGCATGCGCACAGCGTCCTTTTCCGTCGTAACGATCATCGCCAGATCGCGCCGAATACAACGATTGATGAAGGTCGTTAGCTCGGCCTCGGTATAGTAATGATGGTCAATGTAGCTTTTTGCAAGATCGAGATGCGCTCCGAGTTTTCTTAAAGCGCCTTCGAAGCTTTCGGGCGCGGCGATGCCGCAAATCGAGCCGATAAACGTGTCGCGCAAGCGATAGAGCGCCAAGCGTTCGCCGGTGAAAACATTCTGAAGATAGAGCGGCTTATGCGCGCACTCGATGATCTCGGCAGTGCGATTATAACGCCGGATGCGTCGGATGAGCGCCCCATTAGACTCTCCCGTATTTTTAGTGATAAAGATATAGCTCGCGCGCCGCAGATTTCGTGGAGCCTCGCGCAGTGTGCCGCGGGGGAGCAGGAATTCATTGCCAAAGGGTGCTTGTCGATCCACCAGCACGATATCCAGGCGATGTTTGAGATGCAGATATTGCAAGCCATCGTCAAGCAAGAGTGTGTCAACTTTCCATTTGTCGATGGCAAAGAGACCGCTCTTTACGCGATCTTTATCCACGAGCACGACCACGTCTTTCAGATTGTGCGCCAACATGTAAGGTTCGTCACCCGCAGTACGTGAATCGAGCAGCAGGGTTTTGCCGTCGGACACGATCCTTGGTGGGTCGACAATGTTTCCGCGTAGCCGATCCAGCCAACTTCGTTTTCGCGGAACGCTTTTGTAGCCACGGCTCAAAATAGCAACCTTTCGTCCACCGGCTTGTAAGGCGCGCGCAAATTTCTCGACGATTGGCGTCTTGCCCGTGCCCCCAACGGTGAGGTTGCCCACACTTATGACGAGACAACCAAGCGCCCGCTCGCGGAAAATTCTTTTTCTGTAAAAGTAGAGACGAAGCTGAACAAGACGTTCGTAAACAAACGACAACGCATAGAGGATTGCACGCAACGCGGTGGCGCGAATCCCGCGGCGGCGCTCCAGCACAACGTCGATACCAAACTGCTCTAAATTTTCAAGGCGACGGCCCATGGGGATGTTCTGACGTTTTACGTTTTGATCTGGGCGCCGTTGTTATCGGCAGTCGTAATGATCGTTCGAAAAGACGTCGATCCCGCGGAGCGCTTCATGGCAGCGGCCACTTTGTTTCGATCTTGCAACGTGATCGCGCAGATGGTCGACCCGCTGCCGCTGAGGAAGGCGCCGAGCGCGCCGGCTTTTTCCGCGGTGGCGATCACGCGCGGGAGGAACGGAATCAGATTTTTCCGGTACGGCTGATGCAGATGATCCGCGAAAGCGCCGCGCAAATTACGATAATTGCCCGACGCGAACGCGGCTGTAATCGCACATGCATTTGCACAATTTTCCACGGCAGCGGCACGCACAATTCGTGGCGGCAAAATCCGTCTCGCCCTAGATGTTTTAATTTCGAAATCTGGAATCAAAAGAACGAAAGATAACAGCCCTGAAACGTCGAAGCGCTGGACAGTCTGGCCCCGCACAACAGTGAACCCGCCAAAAACTGCCGGCGCGGCGTTGTCAGGATGTCCTTCCAACCGGGCGCATAGTTGAAAGATCGACAGGGGCTCAACGAGATTGCCAGTTAGAGCATTCAAAGCGTGCAAGACGCCCAGTCGCAGCGTGACGCTGCTCCCTAAACCGCGTGAAGGAGGAACATTGCCTGTGATTGATACGGAAAATGAAAAAGGCGCGCGCCGAGTATGATGAAAGAACAAATCTGCTGCCTGGCCGACAACAGTATGCGGCCGAGATTTTATGCTTCTAGTCACGGTGACGTCGTTATAGATGCGCAGCGCGACACCGAGACAATCAAAGCCGGGGCCGAGATTGGAGGTGCTTGCCGGAACGCGAACGGTAACGTGTTGCATAGGTCAGCAGTCGTGTTGGGTGCGCAACGACGCCTTACGATGCGGGAGTGTAGCGACGCCCCGACTGAGCGGCAACCCATCCGTTGCGCAATGCCGATTTTACAAGTACGTCATTAAAGGTCACCGCGACCGATGAGAACCGAATCTAAGTGGATCGACGCAGGTTTGCTTCGTGATTTCCAGGCGGAGGGAACGGATGCGCATCGGCTGTGCACGATTGAGGACGGTTGGGTGGAACGTTTCGGGCGGGACGTCCTCATCTCGTTCAAGAGAGTTCCGGGCCGCGAACGTTTGATCCGGGAATTACAGTCGTGGGCGATCAGTGTCCGGTTTGAGTTTGGACGCATTTTCGCCCGGTTCGTCCCTCGCAAAAACGAAGAGCGCGAATCTGCGCGTCTCATATTTGGCGATCCAGCCGAGAATTTGCGGACAATCGCGACCGAGCGACATCTCAAGTTTGGGGTCGACTTCGGGGCGGGGTATTCCGTGGGGTTTTTTGTCGACCAAAGAGAAAACCGGCGCCACGTGCGTCACATTGCGCCAAAGCGGCTTCTGAACTGTTTTGCCTATACCTGCTCCTTTTCTGTTAGCGCCGCTTGTGTGGGAGCGACCACTTGCAATGTCGATCTCTCCAAGAAATCTCTGGCGCGAGGTCGAGAGAATTTTGCGCTCAATAGTCTGCCAACCGTGGATCATCGCTTCATCGCAGACGACGTGATGGCGGTGTTGCCCCGACTTGCGCGCCAGGGAGAGAAATTCGATGCAATCATTCTCGATCCCCCGACCTTTTCGCGGTCACCGGGAGGAAAGGCGTTTCACGTTGAAAATGATTTTGGGAAATTGCTCCTTGATGCCCTCGATCTGGCGCCACGCGACAGCCACCTCCTTCTCTCTACAAATTGCTCGACGCTACGAGAGCATGCGCTGGAAGTAATGGCCCGCTATGGCCTCAAGACTGCACGGCGCGCTGCCACGTTTCATCGACAGCCTCCCCTACCCGATTTTCCACCGGGCACCGGCGCAAGCTCGATTTGGCTGACTTTGCGTTGACAAGATCTATGCGCGCAAGGAACGATCAGAATCCGAATCATTAAGCGACATGGATCATTCATCTGCTGAAGTGTTGGCCGAGTTCCCGGAACGCGGGTTGCATTGGGCGAAAGAACAGTTCGAGACGGTTCTTAGCGAGACTGAGGATTACGTGCGCGAAAAACCAGCAGAGTCTCTGCTGTGCGCGCTTGTAGTTGGCTACATTCTGAATCGATTGCCGGTTGGCCGAATTCTGGGCGGCCTCTTTCGCCTCCTTATCGTCGCGTTGAGACCCGCGATCTTAATTTACGGCGCCACCAAGCTCTATCAGGCGGTGCAGGAAGAAGAATCGTAAAATTGCTAAATCGGTTCGGCGGTTTAACGATTTTACTCTCCTGACGTTTCTCACGCGTCTTCCAGCGTAAAGCCAATCTTCAGTGTCACCTGCCAATGACCAATCTTGCCGTTCTCGATGTATCCGCGGGTCTCCGCCACCTCGAACCAGCGCATGTTGCGTACTGTCTTCTCGGCGCGTACAAGCGCATTTTTTACCGCCTGCTCAAATCCGTCCGGCGAGGAACCAACCAGCTCAATTTTTTTGTAAATATGATCAGACATGTGCCCATTATTTGCCGAGTAAGCTACTGAAAACAATAAAAAGCCGATCCTCGGCTGAACCGAAGACGACACTCGCATCACGCGCTGATTGCTGGGTTGTAGAGAGAAAAGACAATTTGCTTTACAAACGAGACGTTATTTCGGCAGCGTAGGTGTCGTGGCAAAATCCCTTGCGGCCGGTTTGTTGGTTTTATTTGCTCTCGCTTGCGTCCGCGCTCAGGATCAAGAAAGCAAGCTCGTCGATCGCTTGCTCAGGCCGGACACGGCGCTGCGGAATAACGCGCAGAACAAAAAATTCATTGCCGATGGGGCATCCATAAATAAAAAGGCAACCGTTGGCACATTTTACGTCCAGGAAAAATCCAATTCGAAAAGCTTTTCCGGAACACGCGACTTTTCGGCGCGACAATTCAATTCTCAATCTTTCCACGGCACGCGCAGCGCATCTGGGATTTCGTCGCAGCAAGCAGTTGGAGATTCTCGACCTGCTTATGCAACTCGCACTACACGTGATGTCCGTGATGCCCCTCAATCTGACAAAAAGGTTGCCAGCCGTTCTTACGCAGGGAATCGGGCCTTCCTTGATCAGGGCAAGAGTCAAAAGGCGCTCAACAGGCAGAATCCACCGTTAA